>Ga0307514_10000084_pt1 | contig 256802 bp, 232 predicted proteins | sample 16_EM_MG_FD_203088 | JGI IMG/M metagenome (GOLD analysis project Ga0307514, IMG submission 203088) | Populus trichocarpa ectomycorrhiza microbial communities from riparian zone in the Pacific Northwest, United States - 16_EM | ecosystem: Host-associated > Plants > Roots > Unclassified... | reverse complement strand
CCAACTAGAGATAGAACAGATCAAGATTTTACCTGTTTAGCATTGGGCTTTGTTGATGCCTTAAGGGCAGGGTTATTAGGGGCAGGGTTATTAGGTACAGTGTTTGGCTTTAGGCCTCCCGCTTTTAGACTGCCTTGGTAGGCTGAAACACCGCTAGCTACTCCCCCTAAAACAGTAGCCGCCTGAACAGCAAAATGTCAAGCTTTTTTCCCTCTCCCACTGATAAAATAAATTAAAAGCAGTAAGACCACTAAGCTTGAAAAATAGAATAAAACTCCAAAATGTTCAAAATTTGAGAATAAATTAACGAACCAGTTTATTGGTTCAAGTATCGCACAGAAATGGATTGTGTTTATTGACATAATACTGAAAGATAAAACATTTCATACTTTACATTATATACATAGATTAACTTGATATAATCTTACTATCATTCATACTTGTCAAAGTATGTATCAAATAGTAACTTGATTATTAAAGTAAAAGGTACTCTTGGGGCATTTAATCCTTATTGAAGCTTAACCTATATCGGATAAAAAAACATTGGTTATAAAGGTTTTACTCTTCTTATTAATCGCGTTAGTACTAACTTTATAAATAAACTATTGAAAATAAGTAAAACGCAATAAAAAAAAATAAAGGAGATAAAATTCAGTTATACTTTGACCTCTAAATGAACTAAAAATTTGACCAGATCTAGAAGACATTGAGAACGAGATGAAATTGTTGTTAAGTAAGTTTTTGGGTTCAGTGACCGGCAAACGTCTATGTTAAGCGCAGTATTCGTTCTCCACGTACTTCAGAATGGCCTCCTGGTATTGGGTAGTATAAGAAGTCTTGTCTTCAGGATCAATATCCATTCCCTTGTCCCACTTCCTAAACAATCACAACTTGTGGAGAGATACAGGCTATGTGCCGAAATGAGGAGCATACCAGTCATTGGAGTCACTGCAGTATAATATTTGGACAGCTCCTGCCGCACAAACTTCACAGTAAACAATAAGTCTTCCTTCAATTGTGTCTTCTTCTTGGCCAAAGCTCACATCACGCCATCCATGTGATTAAACATGTTATTGTAGACAGTAATGATGTGACGCAGAGTAATGGTATGCCGTTTCGACATCCACAGGGTCCACTACCAGAATGGCCGCCAAACCTCCATGACATACTTAACAATTGTCCACTCATCCTGTGTTGTAAAGAGTAGCCAAAATCACTGTATATAGGGGTTTTAAGCCAATCGTGTAGGAATTCACATAATTGGTAAGCGCGCTCGAGCAACTCCAGTGTTAAGTTCCATCGTGTCTTCACATCCATAATGGGTAGTCATACAATCCGCACTCTGGCTTTTTGACAGTCACTAAACTCGATTCGACGACCAGGTGTCAGTGTAATAAATACAGCAAGCATTCTCTGATAGGTAAAGGGTAGTTTCAGCACTTTCAAAATATGTTGAAATACGTACTTTCTCAATTATCTTTGCTATACTTGGTCTCATGGCCTACACCTTGTTGATTCTAGCACTGCACTCTTTTCGAAGTCTTTGACTCTTCCGAGTCTCTGAGCTTTGATTCTCTCGAAATCACTGATTGTGCCGATGGGCTTCCCACAACTTGGTGCAGCCTTTTACACCCAGACTGCTCATGAATGCACCTAAAGCAAGGTGAATGATGTGCGCCATGCATGTTATGTGGTTTCTCAATGCGGGCCACTCGATTCCGGGGGCCTCAAGCATAGTTTGTAGTTCATGATTCATCGAGTAATTTGAGAAAGCGTTATTGGTTGTAATTCCAAGTTAACAGCCATCAGTGAGCTCAAAACGATCCAGAACTTCCTTCAAATGTATGGCTAGCCTTGCTCCAGCATGTTGACCCATGACCTAGTAATGTTATTTTGCATTCCGTATAGGGAAACAAGAATTTATCAACCTCGTCGAATGCGAGTTGTACTTCTCGCAATGTCCAATCTGGATCCGTATAGTAAGCTATGACCGATGTTATTGCCCATTTGTTCGTTGATGTCCACCCATCCAAAGCTGAACTCACTTTGTTTCCTCGCGGCCATTGCTTCTTGATTACATCCACTGTCAGTGTGTATTCCCTCCGGCAATTATTCCTCAGGGTGCTGGCTGACAGTGAAACTAACTCGCTTCATAATGCATTGTATGACCATCGTAACTTGGGGTTTTCAATCACATTCCGTGGAATATGAGCCAAAACAAAACCTAACACAAGGTAGCGATTCCCAATGTCTCGGTGAAATTCGGTAGTTTGAAAGTCCTCTGCTGCCAGTCTACAGCGTTTTGTCTGTCAATTCAGTAAGTATAATTAAACCTGAAGGGTAAATTTGAATTTCCTTTGCGAACTTACAATCGGAATACCTCAACTTCCTTGCCACTTGGGTATGGCCAAAGTGGTTTCATAGACCGTTGAAGTAGTCAATTTAGATACTTCTGACACTGTTAATTCGTTTACCTTTGCAATGTGCACTTTTGCCAGCTAGTGTTTGCCCATTGAGCTTCTCCCATGTTCTGATGGATGGCGAAGAACTTGATGACACACGATACATATGATGGCGGGCCTGCCAGTGTCCTCAATTCAGCAGTTTAAATTGAATCGCCACAAAGGCGCTTGTCTAGAATCATTCCAAGCAATAAGCCGCTTCCAGCTTACATTCATTGAAGCCCACCTAGCATCGAAAATGATTGGTAAAGTATAGTCACTTACATCACGAATAAAGATACAGTCATTTTGTGAAGGTATCACAACCTCTAGCAACGAGGTATTCAGAGATTTTGTATTTGACATCGCAGTAGGAAATTGAATTCGGGGTAATTTCAGCTGTGTAACTGTCAAAGGATACATTATAGTCAGGTAGAATGCTGGTTCTGAAATATTGACTTTAGAGCTACAAGCAAGAAACAAGTCAGACCAGTGAGACAACGCATGCATATTTGTGAAGTTGAATACAAGGACATACAAAGACAAGACAGTCGCGATATCATCACTAACATTTTTGCTCACAAAGGCAGCTTAGAGTATGATTATGGGTCAACGCCGTCGCATTGCTTTCTTATTATCCAAGATGGAAACCCAAAAATCGCTGATTTTCCGTTGACACTCATTGTTAGGAGGTAGTAGTGATATCGTCACTACCATTTTTCCCTAGAAAGGCGGCCAATAGTATGATTATGGAAGTATGCCATTGCACAGCCCTTGAATTATCGATGACAGAAGACCAAAAATTGTTGACACTCCCTTGACGCTGATGTTCAGGAGAGGGTAGAGATATGGTCATTGGCCGTTGTGCCCATAAAGGCGGCCAATACTGTCAATATGGCTTTATGCTGTCGCCCAGCCCAGTCATTATCCAAGATGCACACCCAGAAATCTGGGATGCTCCGTTCAGGCTCATTTCTAGGATGGGGCAACGAGCATGAGCCTTGCCTTTTTATGTCTAAAGCTGGCCAATAACTGCTCTGTGGATTGATGTGACTATGCAACCCTTCAATTGCCCAAAAAATCAAACTAAAATCGTGGACGCTCCATTGACGTACACCTTAGAGACATACCGACACTCATTCGCTGAACAATCATTTTACTTGAAAGTCATACCGTCATTATTCACAGCCAATATAGAATTTCTAGGTAGAATCATTTGTATCCAAAAGCATCGAGGCCTCTTAGTGTCTCAGCCACCACTATTCACTTCATCAGTCCGATACATGATATGGCTCCATCGCGTTTTGTGCTTTCTCCCGGTATGTTATGGCCTACCGATCCATCAACTAATGTTACACATATACAGCCCAACTTCCAAACATATCTTTTTCCAGCTCGTTTTCCCCGATTTCCATGACATACCATTAGCACATTCCAAAATCTCGACCATGTGAAGCAGGTCTGACCGGAGAGTTATGCAGTTAGCTGCATGAACTAATGCTGCATGATGGCTGCCATTTATCCGGGTTCAGACTTGGCACTGACCTCTTGTTCTATGACTCGTATGACATAACCGAATTAATTTTTGTTACAAAGCTTTGTCTGTATTTTAGGTTTTGCTTTCGAATGTAACCTTAATAGGCCAGACGATATCGGTTTCCTGGCCATCTATCAACCAGATGTGGAGTCTAGAACACTCGCATGGCCCGTACGACTCTTGCACACACACTGATGAAATATCATGTCTCACAATTTTGTCACTGAAATTAGGAAAAAGCTGACATGTAGCAAAGTATGTACACAAATTGCGTTTAAAACAGATAGGTCTTCAAAACTAACTATTTGGCTATCTATAGCGTCGGCGAGGTGGGAGCCGTCACCATATCTTCGTCCATACCCGATTTCTATATGGTAATTAACTGGGGATGCTTCATGCTGGGGTACAAATTTACGGGTTCAACAGGCTTTGCATCCTGAATTGGCATCGAATCGGTCGCCACGTCCGGCGAAAGAACCGGTATGAATTGCTGTGACTGTGGTTTCTCCTAACCCAGCCTCAGTTGACTACTTCTTGGTCGAGAGTCACAGCTGGCATTGGTCATTGTCCTTGGACAATATCAACAATCTGCATATGCTCTCCAAATGTTGTCAGGGATGGTGTGGCTGCAGACGGGTCTATTTGGGGCTTGACCACTGCCAGAACCTTCAATTCGGCAGTCCCATACTTCATATCTCTCTGACGAAAGTCCTTGGGTGCATCCCCCCAACCTGGTTGGATCATTTCGTCAAGCCTCATCTGCTTCAGCCGAAAACTCTCCATGCGGTGCTTTACCGTTTTGGAGATTGTGCCCCTCACCCAGCCAGGTTCATCATCATCACTAACCTTGCTGTGCTCGGTATCATCTTCATCATCTTCCAGGTCTTCCCCATCCTACTCGTCGTCGAAACTTACAAGATCACTCATACTGTCTCCGATAGCATTCAACATCTCTGCAAACATTGTTTTCGGCTTTCCCGTTGTCACTCCTATGTTTTCAGCAGCTGTCAAACCTTTTAGCTCTTGCATCGCCGCTGTCTCTGCGTCTTGAACTCGGGTTCTTGCCGCAGCGGTCTCTCTCTCCACATAATCCTCAATCCATTTCTCTGTCTCTTCATTGCTTAAAAAGTGCGTTTCCTGTCGTTTCTCCGCCGAAAGCTTCTTTTCAGATCGCAAGCTGTGCAATGCTCCCAACGCTCGGACCCTTTCTGCCTCCCAGCGCCTCTTGCCTTCATTCTCTTGATGATGGTGACATGTGCTCTTTTTGTCGATTTCCCGTATTTGCCCACCAGGTGTGGAGAAAGGTTGCTTTTCGGAGCATTAACCATTGTATCGTGTGTTGTCCTTGTTGTTGGGCGAGATGTTGGATGTTGCAAGCTATGCCCTACCTGGAGGCAAACCGAGTCTTTTATGTCAAAGTTCGTACATTTGATCAACTCGAAAAAAGAAAAATATCCGTGTTGACAATCATTTCAGTCGGAATAGTGATGCTAACGGTATGTTATGACTTGATAGTTAGCATGTGTTTCATGTAAGATTCTGGCTATGTGTTGAGAAAAACATCACCTGACAACCTTTCCCTCAAGGAATTTCCTTTTTATAACTATGAAACATGAGATATCAGCTGACGTTCACTTCAATGTATCCCTGCGAACAATCTTGCCAATATCATCAGACCGACTTACTGAAAATCGGGGAACGGTTGGAATCACCTGCAACTTGCAGCAATATGCAGCAGGATATATCTCGAGTAGACTGTGCAACTTGAGAGTCATTCATTTCATTGTGACCTGTAGCCTACTATATATTCCTCAGTACTTTCCACTTTCGTTATTGTGTTCTTCACCTTTTCCACAACACCAAGTCATGGCTCCACAAAGACTTCAGCCTGGTATGATTCAGTCTGAATCGAGCCGAACAACGGGTGCGTCATCCAATGCGCCCATGGCTGAGACACAGCAGCAACGTAGACACCAGTTAGTCCACTGCAATGCTGCAATTGCAGCTACCGAAAATATGGCCCAGGATGCATATTTAGAAACAGTACGTATAACCGGACGCAGCGATAATGGGCAGCAGTATTCAATCGGATGTGAGTAGCTCTATATCGATATAGAAGACGGTCAACTAACAATATAATGAATAGCTGGTGTACGTAGAGAGCTCCGTGACCAATGTATTGCTGCCCGCAATGGCAAACCTCCATGGGCAATGAAGTGATTTTTCTGGACAGTCCGCGAAATCGAACATCATGATGTTGTCACCTCTGGGAGTTTCACGACTGAATTGCGTGATAATGGTCCCTGGGAGTGGATGAAAGATGGTTCAAAGAATCTAGACGAGGCTACGGAGTCGTATATGATTGTGGTAATAGCCGAAACTTCAAATTTAGAGGCAGCAACTAATTTCTTGTATGATATCAACTTGTCTGCTACCATGGCGAGGCAAAGAGGTTGGGTGCAGCAGGAACAGTCCGACATGTGCCTCGCCCTAAATATGTCAAAAATGGCCGAAGGAAGGTTATTGCGCACCGCAATAGAGGAAATGGAATATGTAATTAAGCAACCTTGGGCCGAAGTCCGAGAAGAGAAGAAGTGAGGAGTTGAGTTTCCTGTGCATAAAATGGTGAAGGCTGTGATAAAAAGACATCTGGCAATGGTTTATAAAAATCATACGGCCGGCTGCCTTCCATGCCCAAATGGTACAGCAAAGTATCGGCAGACACCCTGAAGGCGCAAAGGAACCGGCGCACCTCCACCAGAACCGGCGGTACCTCCACCCAGAGGGCTACCTCCATCCGGAACGCCACCTGCACCTCCAGCTCACACAAACGAATATGAAAGTTATGAAATTGAAGGTATGCCATCCAGGTGTGTGTATATATATTCTCCACTTCCAAAGACACAATTTTTCAATCATAATGCATATGCCAAGGATAGCAAGTGCAATAAAGATTTTATTCCAGAGTTGCTGAGTACACTATCTGCTGTGTGGAAATACCGCTGAAATTGATTTTGAAGGTAACAAGACCCTTTTGGGCAAATCTGAGGGTAAAGACGAGCATTGATTGAAAGGAATGGGATTTTTGAGTATTATCATTAACTACAATTAGTGGACACTTTAAAGTATATTTAAAGGACATATTTTATGCACAATTAAAGAACAATGTAGTGATAAAGAAAAACTTACATGAAGAGGTTAGAAAGACTGCCAAAACACAGTAATTGATGTTCTATGCCAAAGCAAATGGTTGCATAATGCGGATATGCCTGTGGCAAAATGAGCATCTACCAAGCATCAACAATTTTTTGTCCTGTAAGTCAGGTTATTGAAATGTGACTTAGTCATTGTTATCTATAATCATTGAATTGGCCGCCTTTTTGGGCAAAAGAGAATGCTACACTCTCCCATCCCCATCTTGACAATGAGCGTCAACAGAGTGAAAATGATTTTTGGTCTTGAATCTTGGGTAATCTTGTTGGTTAATGATCCTAGACATCTATATACAAGGTTTTGGCAGCCTTTATAGGTTGATAAGAAAGAGGTGGTCCCGCGATAGCCTCCCGGACAATCACAACTTGATTCATTTTCAATGCTGCCACCCAGTGATCCTGACTGTGTTAGATTATAAAACCGGTCAAAAGTCCATATATAGACATTCGCAGCCATCTCATGCATTGATTAACCATCTTGCAGGGCCAAATATCATTGACACTCCGTTCACTCTCATTTTCAAGATCGGGCAGGGAGCGTGTCACTTTCTCTTTGGCCTTTAAAGACGGCCAATACATCACTTATGCATAACAAAGAACAAGTCACTTTTCAATTACCTGACTTACTAGACTATAAATCGTTGATGCTCCATTGATACTCACTTTTAGAATGGGGCAGGGTGTTTGTCAATTTCTCTGTAGCTTTGACATACGGCCAAGACCTGATTTATGATTGTTTGCATCCAATCACCACCTTGATTAATTATGATGTAGAATCAAATATCATTGAGTCGCCATTGACTATCATGTTCAGGATGGGGGAGGGAGCGTGTCTCCCTTGTTATTACTTCTACAGGCAGCTGATTTATCTGAAAAGGACAGTGTTGTGGGAAAGTAAATATTTTGCTATTATCAGTAGCATATCTAAATGCGATCATAAATAGAAAAGCCTGAAAGACAGAACCGGCGATTCAAACCGACGGGTCTAGCAAATCCCGGGAACACCCACAGGTTGACGGGTATGGGTCTGAGTGTGGCCCGCCAACACTCTACATATCCAGTTGTTCGATGGTTCTGAAACCGAACCAAACGGGTTTTGCCGTCCGAACCCGGACCGCTAGCGGGTTACCTGGACCCGTTGTTAACACTAGATGTTAGGTATTTCACAGATAAGTATTTGGACTCAGTAATAAGTGGATTATAATCAATTCTATTCACTCAATCAGAACATTCATTAATCGTATCACTCTATTTCCCCCATGCCTTCTCATCTACCACTCGATCATTTTCATTAGTTTCCTCCAAAGTCTAAGTATACTGGTTAACAGTGGGTATAACATACCATAAAATGGCTAGCAGGGATTACCATCACCGGTCTCATTACATGCTTGGCAATATTCTTCCCTGCTGCTGCCGTCATTTCTACCCAAAATTGTTTCAAATTGCTTCCCACTTTCAACTTGAAGGCAATTGAAAGAGAACTCTTGTATGAAATCTGACCATATAGAGGATCATTCATTATTTGCCCAGGTGAGTATAATCCCATTTCCTCTTTGTGCAACTCTTCTTGGGTCAAGTTGTATCTGTGTATCACAGTCAGACAGTGATGTTTATTTAGGAACAAATCCTTTTCAGCGTAATGAATCAGCTCCTCCCAGTGCCTCACATGTGCGGAAGAAACTTGGAGATGATTGCTGTATTTCTAGCAATTGTTGGTGTTCAGCACTCAACAAATTACAACAAGAAAAGTTAGATTTGGCCACTGTCGGATGGTACCACTCGTTGCATTGTCCATGCGCACTGCCATATCTGTCGCAAGTGGCTTGCTGTCTTGCTTTGCCTTCTTCTTACATTCCCGAACCTCACTTGCACATTTGTTGAACTGCATCTTAACCCACTGTCACCGAATCCATTCGCCATTATCAAAAATTTCCCAATGCAGCCCAGTCATGAAAGTTACCAGAACATTAGCAACTGCCGTTTTCCAGTTCAGGGGTCCATCTTGCAGCTGTTTCAAACAGTTCTGTCCCAGGATAATAGACTGATGGGTCTTCTCCAGCAACCAAGCCACCCATACTTTCTTCCACTTGTTGAAGGTACTAAAATTCGGCTGTCCCATCCATGTGGCAAATTGCTTCAAGGAGAATTCGGTTTGCTTCAAGCTGAGTAGGAATATACCTCCTGCACTGCCTAAGTCCAACAAATTGTCGCTCTCTTCATCTGCATGAAATTGATGATAAGATATGTCTGGTACTTGGGGCAAATGGGCAATCCCTACAATATCTGTCCTGCGAGGTTCTGCAGCTGGCTGGAATTGTAGTGTTGGGAGGCAAATGGGCGGTTTTCCTGGTCCAGCGGGAAGTAGTCCATGTGGAGTAGAGCTGGAATATGTCGGCCCAAAGACTGGATTGTTTCCAGGCAGTGCTTGAGATACTTGGGGTACACCTGGTGATTACGGCCCAGCCTCTGTGAATTGCTCAGGGGGGAACATTTGAGGTCCACAATAGCCTCCTTGGTGCAAATCGTATCATTGCCACAATGGCCCATTAGTTGGATTTCATTGTTTGGCAGCAGAGCATGGTTTTGAGCTTGGTGTCATGCTGACTGGGGACGGATGGTAGAACTGGGGAGCACCAGGAATTGGTGGCAGCCGAGAGAGGTACCTATACCCCAGTGGTGGATGAGATTGATTTGTGGGTTGCCTGAATTCAGTGTCTCTACTCGGTTTATTTCAAGATTCAATATCCGATGCATTCCCATTGTCATCTGGGCATTGTTGTAAGCCAAACAGCCTTCCTGTTAAAGGCAAAATGTTTGTCTTCAGTGGCGATCCGTTCATCAACATCGTATGGGAACACAAGATGGTGATAGACATATTATCCCTCCAATTGGTGATTTTGAATGAAGCAGAGTATAGTTCAGAATATTGAGGGTGGCAGTGACTCTCGGTGAAATGAAGGCCTCATAGGTGAATTCAATTTGTCATGAATTGTCGTGCTGCACCACACCTTTGATCCCACGAAACCCAGCTGAGAACAAGAAATCATAATTGCACACATCCCACCTTTCCTTGCCACCTGCTCAAATTCGTATAGTAGAATCTTCCATAAAAGCTCACCATTATTCGGTTCATAACCGTAAAGGTCATTGAAGGGCTACGACATCATATATCCAGGAAACCATCAACAACGATATCTGGTTAGAAGATTTAAGCTACTAGGCACTTTTCACTGAACATGTAGGTGTACGACCTACTACACCATTCAATATGATGCCTTGTAGTCAAGCAGCAACAGTGATTGCTGCCTTATGAGCTGCTTGTGTAAACATCGTTGTCTCTGTAGGATCCACCTAGTGGTTAAGGATCGTGACTGAAGATAACATGCTACCAGCCTATCAGTTCTGGATGATCATCAAGTGGGCATACAGCCAGCTAGGAATCATACTGATTCATTGAATTAAGCCAATACTATCTGCTACTTGAAGCTCGAGTGTAGACGTACTTTGCACTATACCACAGTGATGTAGTATACGATGATGCAGATTGTCTCAGCACCTGATAAACTGTCTTAAAAGGAGAATACATTGATGCCAAAAGAAATTTCCGCAGCTAACAATTGTCGATAGATAATGTGCTGCATCATGGTGTGGACTGTGAGAGATATTATCCAAGTTTGTGAAGAAAGCTGATTGTGAGGCGGCTTGGTTTTACCTCTCCTCTACCATTGGTGGGGTGTGATGTGGCTTTGAAAGCGATACACTACCCAGAGTTAGCTTACTTTCCAATAAATCTCTCTGAGGCTGAAATCCAGGAACCAATCATACCCCCAAAAGGTTCATTGAGATTCATCAGAACACTGAGCCATTCCGAAATATGGTCAACACTTTCTCAAAACATGTCAAATGCGTTACATGTAAACAAGAAATCATCCAACAAGATCTGACTGGAAGCCGACTTTCAACAATTCCACCCAATATCGTTGAATAAATAGCTATTACCCAATGTGATTCTATCACCTGCCGGCTGGAAACACCCTGAGCCATCATGGTTTGTCTGCTGTAGGTTCATCTGAATGACCATGGACAAGCTGTTAATCAATGATCTACTCATGTACAACATACCGGGTGAACCACGAACTGAAGATGCTGCAACCGAAGCCTCTATAGACCCTCAGCAGCCGGATCTGACCGGTACCCCTGATCCAACAATGTATAAGACTCATAGAGTGGTCATTGGGGTGGAAAATGTAGGTGGGAAAGAATATGGCAATGCAACTGGATTGTAGAACAAGCATCGTAAGTACTCAGAACAATGGAATCCATGTTATCCATTTTGGTCCGCAGACTACTTTCATCAGGCTCAGTCATGTAGGCAGCAAATGAAAACCTGGACAGATCAACACCTCCGGCATGAACTGGACAACTTCAACATTGAATTAATTCAATCAGCAGATGCCCTAGGAAAGCTCTTCTCAGAAGTCAATATCGGGCTCGGCGATGATTGTTGGGTTTAAGATTACTCACATATCTTAGGAACATTATATGGCAGGGATATTGTGAAATGTATCCATTGGCTTTTGGCACATCTTTCATGTCAGGCACACCACATTCTTGAACTGGTGCGCCTCACTAACCCTGAGAGTCGAACATTATACAGCGGGATAGACAGGGGTAATTGGTGGTTGGATACACGGGATCCATTTATGGCCAGAGTGATGATTGTCCCAGTTATATGTGCATGCAACAAGACTCACTAGGCAAATGTTTAGGGCAAGTAACATGCTGGGCTGCTGTACTACACATTTGGTAATGGTTGGAAAGATATTCGCCAGACTCTGAAACAGCGACGATGGATTGTGGCAGGGCTTATCCCTTGTCACCCGGAAGGTGCCAAAATGTTTGACACAGTATGGCATTCGGCGGTTGGAGCGGTGCTGTCTCAACTTTGGCATCTTGAATTTTTTGGCACTGGCTTGAAATGGGATTGTGCAGATGGATTCCAGGGACAAGGTTACCCTCTTGTGGCTGCCTGGGTTGGGGATGATCTGGAACAAGACATGGTTGCTCACATCTTATAAGGCTCATGCACAAAATGTCAAATTCCTAGAGGTTTGCTGCTCGGCCATTCAACATTTTGACCACTCGATAACTCAACAGTCGAGAATATATACTCACACATGCAGGATGACCATAATATTGATGATCTGCACACTCTAGATGTCTATCCAATTCGCAACCAGTTCTGGAATTACCATCTCTGGAATGTCTTTCACATTTGGCTGCCGGAGGAATTGCATCAGCTGCTCCTGGGTTTAGTCCAAAATGTATTGCAGTGGCTGCTTAGATATCTGATAGCTAGAAATGTCAAGAATCATTTCGATAATCAATTCACATCCGTGCAATGATATCTGGGCCACCAACACATCTCCAAACTATTGGAATCATTGAAAACCGGCACCGGAGATGGCCAACAGATCTGTCGAATAGCAATAACACTGGTAATGAGTTTCGCTCTGATTGTTGTCTGCGTCAGGGATGATGCAAAAACTGCAGCGGAAAACGCCTCCGATGTAATGCTATTGGGAGCAGTGCTGACATTATGTAAATTCTCTCTACTGGTTAGGCAACTAAATCACTCGAATCTGTCCTTCAAAGCAATAGACAATGCACCAAACCAATTATACCAGAAGATGGGTATTTGTCCAGAACAGACAATTTCGAAGTCTGTGAAGGCCAACATTCTGGACTTGATGGCAAGGAAATCCCATCCGGTGCACGAAGAAAAGATTGATATGATTTGTACTGCAATGGATGCTGTTGTTCATGAGGCCGAAAAGGTTTCAGCAACCAAAGGCAGGCAGTGTCTGGTGCGCCAGAACGGAGCCTGACTAGCAGCAACAACTTGGATGGATGCTGGTTGTCAGAAGGCACAGAGCAATTGTGGCGCGAAATCCATCAGGTGACAGCTGCTAACCGCAACGATTTCGATAAATGATCACAACATTATCAGCGGCAACTGTTGCGGGAAGTTGGAACTAAGGAAACTGGAACCTGAAGCACATTCACCCAAGAACTTGCTCTAATGAAAAGTGCCACTGTAGACGAGATCTATGGGGCGGCAAACATCACGGTTGACAAGTGACTGCAATTAAAGATCCACTTCTCAGATGCTGAGAAAGAAGCCACAATCTGAAGCTTGGCTGCTATGGAGGTGGTGACAAACCATCTTTAGAGAGAGTTTTATGGCATCATCTTGAATGAACAGAACCGGCTGAAGAAGGAATTCTCCATCAGCTTGATCGAGTTTGAACCTTGGTGGGGAACAATTGACATTCAGATGCTCCGGACAACATTGGAACAATGCATAACACATTTCAGATATCCAATGATGGGTCATGTGCTCCATATATCGCAATCAATTCTTTCACTAAGTTTCACTGACAATTTTACTACTGATATTTCTGAATGGCTACATATCGCCAATGTGAACGAGGCATACCCATGAAGCAACAATGTTAATCACATTGGAGAGATGCTTCAGCAGAATGACCAGTGGACCGATCTTGACTATATCCAGGAGACATTGTCATATCTTCTACTTCAAGACTCCTAAAATATTGACTCCGTAAAAGATTTCATGCTACTGTCTGATACCAATACACCGCAGAGTACACACTGAGCCCATCTATTGCATCTTCAAACAATTCAGAACAAGCCCATGATTCGCCCTGTATCACAGGAGGTATATCATTTGAGAGAAAGTATGTCCACAGAGTGTGCAGACGTCTCATAATAACGACACTAAGAGATTCACCCAAAGATTTTGGAATTCCTAACGTTAGACAGCAATTCCGCATGCAAAGTAAAGAGGACTGGGGACACAAAGTTCATGGACTAGTGCTCAGATATGACCAGAATGTACTTACAGACAGTACATTATCAAACTTTAGAATGGGCTGTTGTATTACTGTCAGCCATTTCACAACCCTACTTTGGTTGAGCGTCGCAGACTCGATTGTCAAGTAGAGTATGCCAATGCCAACCAAGGGATCATGCTTGAAGGTCATGACATCTGGGTCCAGTATAACCAAAGCGAAAACAATGACCATGATAACACCTTCCAAGTATGAATTTCTTCTTTTCCTGAACTAGACTTCAGCTGGACTCCACATAATCGGAGCATCCATTTCAGGAGCTCTTGCCAGCTGGGACAGCATTATTGACCATTTCAGAGAGGTGCAAGAAGACTCATCAATGAATATTATGTCCACAAGCTCAAGAATACACGGTGGTGAATCCAACAAAGTCCAATGGTTTTGATTGTTTGGCAGATTGTGTTGACGGATTCATCTGGCTTGTCAAACAAATAAATAGAATGCATGATGTACCCATTGGAGCTATAGCGGGACCGGCACATGTGGTGCGGGAGAATGCTGCATCCGGTGGCATCAATAGCCCCTGGCTGGTAAATAATCATGTTCATATAGATACCTACTGGACAGTATATTAATAAGATTACCATGCCTGGTTCAGGTGTGTAGCTGTGAGATAGTTTGTCGAATTGTACCATATTATAGCGTCATTCTGTATTATCACGCCCGGAGAGTCTGTCTCCAGGTGCAGCGGAGTTGTCTTGGAGATGAGTATCGTAGTCCCAGCAGCTCCGAAAGATTAACAATTTAATGGCATGATTTCATAGAATTCTGAAGATGACTTCATACTCTTCAGAATATTCTTGTATTCTCTTCCGCTACTTCAGTAGCATCGAGGAGCACCTGATGCAATCGTCGTTTTGCATAAAGCCTGTTTGGGAGCTGCTGGGGGCTTGAACAAGAGTCGGTGTGGCAGGTCAGAATGGCAGAGTCATTATGTTACGACTTCCAAACCATTTTACATTTTGCTGATGTGAGGTGTTCCCAAACCAGTCTGATATTAATAAACAAGCTGTGGCTTTGCCACTACTCAGTGAGCCCATGTCTCATACACTGACACAGGAACTCAATAATTGTTTACACTGTGTTGATTGCAGAATGGAATTGATGATTATACAGTGACGGTTACGATCATATGTACCCAGAACTCTCCGCTGCACCTCCACGATAACCACATACCCGCAATGCCTGCAGGATCGCCACGACTAAGCGCGCAGTGTCTCATATTCTGACGCATGTACTCAGTATTCCATAGATAGTCTCGTAGACGAATTGGATTTGCAAATAAGTGGTGCTGAATCTGTCATAGTCGAACTGAAAACATGTGCCATTAATTCTCAGGTGCACCAGAACTTGATTTATACTGCAGCAATATCTGCGGCTTTGCCCAGACTCGGCAAGCAAGAATCTCATGTTCTGACACAGCTATTCAATATCGCCATGACTTACGTGATTGCAAAATTGGATAGTCAAATCTGCCGAGCACAATCTATCTGAATCAGACCTGTAACATACAGCCAGGAGTTACATGTGCGCATGAAAGTGGTTGGACTGTGCTGTGTTCACTCGGTTGACTACGAAAGTAATACATAACTACAGGTTTCGAGTGAACCTCAATATCGCTTCTCAACAATCATCCGAAGCAGTTCACTGCATCATTCTGCACATTCAATGCAGTGAATATATCCTGTGATTGGCCAGCCCGGGAACTTGTAATTTAGCTTATCAATTGACTTGATCTCTTATTAGTCATTAATAATAATAATTAATAACACCAATTAAATCTAATAGTAATATTCATGAATTCCACTGTAAGCCTAAAGGCGCAATATCTGATCAAAGACACTACAACTCCAACATCATGACTTTGATTCACTTTGAAATGACAGGGAGACTAAATTCATTTATGCAGTATTTTGTGTCTTACAAATGAAGGGCTTGACTATTTGTATCTGTTATGAAGATTACGTTGGTTGAATATCTAAAGAGGCATACATCACCAAGAACTAAATCTCCTTCATTCAATTTATACAGTTTAATGTACCCACAAACTCAAAAAAAGAATGAAATTGCGGTTTCCCTGAAATATGGCATTGCTTTACTGTTCCAGAGTATTTTTTGAGTCATTGGGATGTGGTTTTCAAGAGTCAGAACGAGTGTACTGACTATTGCAAATATTACAATCAGCATTGATGAATGGTTCTCACTTCGTTCGCCAATATCACAAATCATGTATGAGCAGACTCCTACTTCGCCCAATTCGATTAGTCCTCGCGATGATAATAGTACTCACTTCATACATTTAATGAAGCTTGTAGTTCTTGATTTTAAGAACCCTCATGGCTTAATTTGACCAATGATAGCTAATATGGAGAAGTGGTTTAAGATATTTAATTTGTTGATACAAGATCGTCAGTACCTTGCAGTTCAACTGTAGCGGGAGGGTACAGCATTATCACGATTGGGATTTCATGGATTCGAGATCAGACTTCAGTAAACTGTCAGCGCTGTTACATTTACTACCATTATGATATAGCGACAAAACCTAGAATATAATTGCTCACCAAGCAAATTCTAAATCTGATCTCTGACACCATTCCTTGCCTCCAAGTGACATCGCACCCTCAACTATCATACTTCCATCGACTAATCCCGTATTCCCAACGCTGGTCATGTTGGTGATGTCATTGCTGTTGCTGTTGTGGATGCTGCTGGGGACGGGCTGGCTGCTGCTGGCGATGGCAGACCTACCCTTATGCAGAACAGCTGCCAATCGCATACTAGTCTCAGTAGTAGCAACATAGCTGCTGAGACGACGAAACAAATTGTCAGGCTACTCTAGCAACTCCTCCGGGATGCATTGAAGGAAGTCCTCATCAAAGCTCCCCTCATCATTGTGAGGTTGAGCCATTGCTTGGTCCGTACCAGTCAAGTGGATCCTTCGGCGGATCATGTTCCGGATGTTGTCCATCTGTAAGGGTTGCACCTCTGGCATGAAAGAACCAAAATCCGCATCGAGACGACGAAATACATCTGTACATGCATTATTCACCGCCGGACCAATGTTTCTTTTATCACACTTATGTTGTGCTCCACCTCCTGGACCAAACTCTGGTGGGATCCTAAACACGCCTGTTTTCCAGGCCAACAGACATTGGTGGATGGCCATCACTGTGAGGGCAATGAATGTCAGGTTGATTTTATCAATCAATGATCTATCTTACATTCCCATTTGTTGTATGTCATAAAAGTATGTCTGGTAAAGAAGATCCACAATGTCAGTCACTGCAAAATCGAAACTTGCAATCCTACATTGATTGTCAAGACAACAATTAAAGAAGAAGGGAACTTTGAACTTGCCTAACTAACATTTGTGAGGTATGTAAACCTGACCTTAGCCAAGTACCAGGCTACCATTTTCCATATCTCTGTAGGCAACTGTGTTTGAACTCCGTAAATAGAGTAGATTGTGGTCATACAGTGGTATTCCATTGCTGCACGTGAGCAAGTAATCTTGGCGAGAGCATGATGTACAATATCAGCTATGAAAATAATCATTGAGATAATTCATTTCTGACTGGAATGTAGATACATGGAGGATCTGAGTTTCTCTGGGCTGGATCAATGCTGGCAATTTCCTCACACCACCGACTATGAATCTGGGCGGTCTACACCGCATTCGTGGCACAGGAATACACAAACAGCATTTAATTGATAGCTACAGAATACACACGTGCCACGATCATCACCAGAACGTCTGAAAGGGGTTTCTGGGTATAGTTTTCTGCGCCGACAATGAGGCCTGTCACATCGTCAACAAAGGTCTCATATCGCCAAAGATATCCAGCTTTCCATTCAACCAATTGCTCACCAGCCATAGTTGAATCCTTCCTCTAGTAAATATATATATTAGCGGGTGAATTGAATTATTCAAACACTTAATTGGATACCTTCTGGGATGCCAGTCGTGCAGAATCGATTGCGTCCTCCTCCTCCGAGACAATATAGCCCTCCGAATGGTCAGGATATAGGGGTTGCACCGACGTAGCAGATAATGGAGTTGCTGTGACCCATTTTCCAAGTGATGACCTGAAGGAATATTTTTATGGCAGCTTGCCTATTGTGTTGCAGGATGGTCGCCAAAGAGGGTCGTCGTCATATTCTGAATTGTCATCTCGATGATCATTGTAATATTTGGGTATCGTGCTACAATGATTATCGAGATCCTCGTCGTGGATAGATCATCTTCCACTTTTGGTGCTGGAAGGAAGAAGAGGATGAGAAGTTCGGCGGATTCTTTTCATGATTTAAAAAAGTGGCAAGTGATAAGTACACAAAATTGAATGAGTCACTAACGGAAATGTAAATGAGTGTAGAGTGAATGAATTCACGTATTGTGTGAAGGAAAGAAAGCATTGATATGATTGAAAGCATCGTCGTGATGAATTCTGTTATCCTGTCGACGATTGATGGATCTGGGCTTTTCCTGGCACCCACACCTGCAAATCCTTGGATGGACAGGAACTCGGAACTATGCATAGCAGGTAACAAGCATGGAGCAGGGTTGTTGATTGGCTTTCTTTGACGAAAATCTTTATCGCAATGAGCTACAAAGCATTAGTGTTCCATTAATTTTCCAGGCTAACTTCTGCTGGGTAAAAATAGTGCACTATCAATTACATGACAGCCATACACAGAGTCCTATCACTGCCACTATGCCTTTCCCAAACATAGACGTCTCAACGATTAATCCCAACATCGTGTACTCTCAACACATCCCTTCATGCATGACTATGAATCATGTAATAATAATATAAACAAAACACCAAAAAGAGTTCCAAAACCTCACCAAAAAACTCCAAATTATAACCCATCTGTCCACTCTCCAATGTGTCAGAAAATTACCCACCCACAACGCATATCCTTGAACAACTGTGCAACCAGTGCATTCCATCCTCACAACGACTAATTTGCAGCAGGGTGGCTGCTTGTACGCATTCAATTGGCCAAAAGGCTTGCAGCGTGAGAACCCACAATGTGATCATGGTCACGTAGCAAAGCCTCATCCTTATCAGTACCAATGCTTTGTTCTTAATCGCCCAAAAGACCAAGATCACGTTTTCAATTGACTTCAAGGTATCGCTGCTGTCTGATAGTCATCTTTTGAAGCCTCCGTTCAAACCGTAGAATGCCTGTGTTTGTTGTTGGGAAGCTTCTTGGATATGGGCGCCATGTCTGACCATCATCATCTGATTCCTCCCTGATATCATCGATCATATCCTCGGCTGCAGATTGGAGGATGTCATCCAGAGGAAGGTAGCTGTGGCCATCACGCATAGGCATCTGGACACCAGCTGTGCGGTCGGCAAGTTGGCCATGAAAAACAACCCAGAAACGGGTTAGGTTGCTTGATTTTGTCACCCCCTTTGCCCGTCCGGCAGCAGTATTATTATCGAAGATTGGGGTAGCATTAGGGTCGTATGGACCACCATCTCCATTAGGCTCCTCCTGGCAGCCCCAAAGCTTTCGGACTTTCTGGCTGGGGTCTGGCAGACCAAAGATTGGAGGATTCACGATTAACAAAATGGTCGTATCCACGATTGTTGTAACTGTCGGAGTTATCGATTTATCATCCCCTGGCCAGTGGCATGAGAATAGCTGAGTATAGTTTCACTCACCCTCTTCCCAGCAATGTCGGGATCCACATTTGCGATGGTAAAGCTAACTGGCTCGACAAGGCAATCAGTCGAGGCATCGCAACCCACCTTTATCGGTGACGACCTGTGACCCGAAGTTTCTTCCTTGTCCTCTTCTGGATCTACACATCATTAGAAGGAGCAAAATAATCATTGGGGCAATGAAATACATACCAAGGTGCACAAGGTTCCTTTCCTTAGTTGAGGTTTGTCCGAGCCGATGTTTCCTTGGGCGAGGGCCAACCGCCGCGAACTTGTCCAGTGCTGCCTTGAGATTCTGATCATCAAGGTTAGTCTTGTGTGCCATGTACCGTTTCCAAAGCAGCCAATTAGACTACAGATCACTGATTCAAGTAACACAACGACTGATTAGGAGAGGTCATTGCTTGGGGCCAGTGCCTTGCTTGTTGATGATGCTCATAAACTTGGGAATCTCCAAGGTGCGCTCCCTTACTTTATTATCTATCCGTTGTGTTGTCAACCCACCCTTATCCTGCCACATCTCAATAGTTTCTGCTAACCATTGGCTGACTCCAACACTGACGTTCTTGGCCCAGACGCGGATTTGTGGAGTTGGCATCTGGACTGTATCAGCATGTGTGATGACTGATTTCAGCAACCTCCAGGCAACACATGACATTTTGGGTTCTGAATAGTGGCGAATGTATGAGTGGTGGACATCAAATGCTTGTTACTCTTAACAAGCGTCGGAAGTGTTCAATATATTGTTGTGGGTGATGCGATGCGGTAGCAGAGGTGAGGAGGGTGTGTCGAAGGTTCTGGAGATTGTAAGTAAGGTGGGCAGGCAAGGTGGATATATATATGGGCTTGGAGGGTTAACTTGATCTGGCAACATCATCTTGGGTCCAATTCTGCTATGAGGCAATTTGATAATCATCATCTACGAGCCCTGATTCATCAACCGAAGGCTTATGGTCATCACATAGACAATCAAAAGCATGCTCTGCAGGCATATCTCACTTGTTTATCCGTGTTCTAGTTCTTGTACCCCGCAATGACGTTGCCGGATCGGTATCTAAGGAGAATGCATCGTTCATGTAAGCTACGAACACAACATAAAGTGACTACCAGTAATCAGGCAATGGGCGTAGGTGGGTCTTGTGAGGGTGCAAAACAATCCCCGTGACAAGCTGGAATGAGATGAAGTATGTTTTTCGAGATGCAAGGGATGTTTCGATTGAGAGCGTCATTACACGCTATGGAAATGTCTGAAGGAGGATGAGAGAAATCTGAGGAGATTGGTAAGACCCCTTTTTGGAAAAAGTAAATTGAGGTGCGGCATTCTCCAACGACCAGCCGGCTTGTAATGGGATGAGAAGCTCAAACCCAGTCAAGAAGCTTTCTAATGTCATTGGGACATTTCATTATGCGAACGAAACATGCACCTTCGTCAACACTGACTTTACTTCTGAAAGACATACTCCTACATTGGCGATTACATTACTGACATCCGCTGCGAGCAGAAAAAATTGATAGTATACGTATCACCCGAACAACTGTCAGATTATGGTTTTGTAATCGAGCACGATATTATTCTACTTCCATGTATTCATGAACCGCATCGCGACTCATTTCATCACCCATTCAATAGTGATTCCAGCAATTTACAAGCTGACAGCAAGAATTTGTTTATCGATCAAGAGTAACCTCCACTCGGAAGCATATTTATGGTACGCGAGGTGTGTACAACAGTGCAGCCTGCAAGCCTATTATTAACGAGTATTTCGATATCTTCGAAGTTGAGATTAATCTATGGTCACCGTCTTCTTACGAGGAGCAATATTGATTAGCGCACTAGTGCATCTTGCACAACTTGAGCAGAGCTGCAATCAACGAGCTCTTCAGGAGCCCTACAATGGCAACCATCAGCAACTTCACTTTGTCCCACACTTGATTCACAGGGTTGGACGAAATGTCCTAGACAATGTGCATCAACTCTTGGAAATCCAGCAAATTTTGTTACAATCATTTCACCGATCCAAACAACCTTTGCGACGATGGTTACACACATTTCTTTTACTGCAATCCTGTCGAATTCATTCAGTTTCTCATGCTGCAGCCCGCATTTAGGGAACATATGTTGTATGCTCCAGCGAAGGAATTCAATGGTGCTGAGGAACAAATCTACTCAGAGGTGAAATCAGGCGACTGGTAGTGGAATGAACAGGTATGTTAGTTGAATTTCATCATATCTACGATGATTTTGACCACTTCCATAGCTACGGCGGGCGCTTGAAGCTACGATTATACCTTTGTTTGGCAGGTCAGATGAGACACATTTTACAAACTATTTGGGCGACATGAAGAAATGGCCAGTATATTTGAGTCTCAGAAACATCGACTCGACGATTAGATCGAAGCATTTGAATCATGCACGGATCCGTGTTGCCCTTTTTTCCATTCTTCGGAAATATCATTTTATTGCACTTGGAATAACAACTGCCGTGAAGGAATGACAAATCCACAATGGGGAGGTGTCAAGAAAGGTCTTCGAGCTTATTTTTTGTCCTCTCAGTGTGCTTTTCAACACTGGAAAGCTTATGGTTTGTGTGGACAGTCTGATACGGCAATGTTATTGTGTTATCTGTGCATGGACGGCTCAGTATATTTGAAATGTTCAGTTGCATTCAATCAAGCACCCCCATTGCCATGCGTGCGAAGCACTGAAATCATCATTTGGTAAAGGGAATTCATTGTCATGGCAATTGAGAGACTATCGGCTATACTTCCAAAAGATGATACCTACTACTCTGGAAGATGAGACAGAGAGACAGGAAGCAAGACAATATCTGGAATACCGAGTGGTTGGAATCGTTGAAGGCGTTATCACATATATGAAATGCATCTCTCCAGCGACCATTATCGTACCCTATATTCTTCATACTGTCTATCTCAGTATGCTGATGAATTTGATGGACTGGGTAACGTCCTTCCTCAAACAACATTCCAGGATCGGTAAATACAACCAGCTCTGGTGGATGATGACTCCATATCCTGCTTCGCATGATTCAACAAGTCATATAGCCAGGCAATGCAATGGAGTGGTAAGGAGATGAGAGAACTCAGGAGTGTAATCGTTTCAGTTTTCGTGGCGACTTTTTTACACCCTTTAGCAAGCTAATGGATTCCCTTCACAGAAGCCCTGTTGTGCGTCAAGAACTTAGTGTATTTTCACCTTTTGGCACTGTACCAGTATCATACTGAGGCCACAATCGAGTGCATGTAGAATTATCTGGAGGAGTTGCATCGTCAGAAGGATGTTTTCAGTCAATTCCGTGCCAGTAAATCTACAAGGACGGCTTGGAAGCCCTGAAAAAGCCGCTTACTTTGGACAAACAGGGGAAAGGAGAGGGTGATCCCACTTGGAACAATCGTACCGCGGCTGGGAAGAGTCGTCACGTTGATTAACATGAAACACAGATGGAGTTAGACATTGCACTACATCTTGTCAACGAATTGTATTTCAACTTCGTGAAGATGCATCTCCTGTCCCTCTTGTCTGACCATATGTGCCAGTCTGGAAACCTTTTAAATGTAAGCTCTTAACTCCCAGAAAACATGATGGTGGATCATGAACAAGCGTACCGACAATCAAATTGTCATGGAGCCACCTTCTAAACTTTGCAAAAACAGGCCAAATGAAGGTGTTTCAGTATGGAGAGCTGAATGCAAATGCTGCAGAACAACGTCACGATGATGATCAGCCTCTAACCAAAGCGCTGAGCAAACGAATCATGGAAAACCTGCGACCAGATATCAAGACCCTTGATGACTTGGCCGAGTGGTGTGCAATGCCAAAACAGGAGCTACAGAATCACATTGCTTGGTGTTTCAAGATATTTGCCGACTTTACAGACTATATTGATCATGATCAGTATTTAAGTCTTCACAATGATGCAAAATACATTCCATACAATGCAGTAGCAATTCCGGTGTTGTCTTTTCAATGTGATGAGGAAGCAGTTCCTATGGCTCGTTGCACTGGGTCCACCAGGTGGAGAAAGCATAAACCACCAAGAAATGATAAAGTGCTACTCTGGAGGGGATGAGTCCGGATAGCCACTTTCGGTCGACTGTGGGACGCATTCCCGCATGGTTGAAGAGTCTTTTCAACGTTGAAGTTGCTGAATCGAGTGTTGAACGGCTTCTTGCCTGAGTTCAGACGGTTGTAACAGGGCCAATACATCAGACTGTTGGTATGGTAATTGTCGAGGAGAGGCATCAACCTCTGATGCCACCCTTGCACGATGGAAGCTACAGTCGTGAGCCTTTTTCAGCATGGGAACCACTGATATTATCCCTATAAATGTGATCCTATGTGCTGTACACATTCATCCGCTGCCCCCGCAGCCAGGTAGCTCACAGTGGTACTTGAGTAACACAGTTGCCTTGAAAGCTTTCAATTTGGTTTACATATTGATTATTTGACTCGATGCTTGAAGTAATCATTGCAGCAATATATAACAATCTGATGTGTGTTTACTCTGGGTGTTATAAATTTTGTAATGGGAGTTGTGCAAGCTTGTGTATAATCAATGTCTCAAGGAATTAAATAGTTAAAAATATTTTTGAAATCAATGGAACAGTTCAAAAAACGATCTAAATGATTACAATGTTCAGGACCAAGGTGAAAGAAACAAGTGCTATACATTCGCTTCAATAACTAAACACATTTCAAGATGTTGCGACGACGTAATCACATCATTCAACGCTTCGAAGCATGGTGGAAGATTGGAAATAAGTTGCTTCTATGATTTCTGGAGAATGTGGAGAAGGATCGGTTCTGTGGGGTCCATTTTCGGAAATCAATTTCACTTTTTGCTGATATATCCTGATGTAGCGTTCTTAGCAATCTAAGATGATACCTCATCTGACTGGAATGTGCCACGATTCATTGTTAGCCACTGTGTATGGTCACCATAAGACTCCAGAATCTGGTAAATTATTGACTTTGTGATATTTGGTTGACTCACCAAGCTCTGCAGGATTCTCATTTGGGCCACTCCAGTATGTTGATGGAGATTACTCCCACAGTAACCATAGCCACCAGAACTCATATACAGTAACCATTTGTGTCATTATCTGTTTTGCCCTATCCATACAGCTTGTTCAAATGCCTGCAGCTGCTCATTCAGTACACACAGCTTTTGAGTTAATACCCCATGGTTTACTGCAGTAAGCATTCGCCTGGTCCCATCCACATTGGGTGTCATTACGAATCCAGAGGGATTGTGTGAATCCAGGAATTTTGGCTGCATTTCTGTCTGTTTATTATTGCCCATTTCTATATACATGTGGAATATATTCACATAATCCGCAAGATACTTTGTCAGCCTCCAATGCAAATGACGATATTCGCCAGGGAGAGGACAAAATTGCACCACTTTTTATGGAGAAGGTGCACTGGGGAGAGTATTATCATGTGTCTTATGTTGTACAAGAAGCTCCTCTGTTAGTGTGTGGTCTTCCTCAGATTCAGGAAACTCTGCAAGTTTCTCGATGAGCATTGGCAGAAATATCGCTCTCCGCCATCAGAAAATAAGCCAATCCACCTAAGTCTGGATGGGTCATTTATCATACTATTCTCCAGCCACATTATGGCGATCCTCCATGTCTCTCAACACTATCCAAAACATGCTAGCAGCCATCGAGATATCCTACACGCTCCTGGAGCACCACGTGAATTGTATCACTCCACTGGGGCTATTTGTTGTACCTGTCTGGCCTCAGTCCACTCAGAATCAATGAGGAGACCATTTCCCATCCATATCCGCTCTGGTGGTTTTCCATTACTATGTTTCAATTCTGATCATCACCTTCTCATTCACGGCTATACAATGTGGATCATGCGGTGCGCCGCATCCTGTTTGGATTCTTTGTCCTCAGTCCAGATAGTATGTATAAAACTTTTCCCTGCAGAATACAATGCATCTGCACGATGCTTTTTGGTCACAGTATCATCCTCTGGATCTTCAGGGGCACTTAAACAGAGCCACATTGTCTGAAAACACCAGTCATGAAGTGAATGGAAATGGGACATAGCTGCAGCTTCAAGATTGAATGCAATTCTCGCTGTCATCACAATTTGCCAGCCCTGACAGTCTCGAGTCTCATTCCGATGGGACTCTACAATTATTCCAAAAAGTCTATCCACTGTAGGAGATTTTGCTGTTGCTTGATCGTTTCGGTCTGGATGTTAAGGAATCATATGACACAAGGTGGATGTTCAATTGGTTTTCCAACTCATCAAAATAGAGTTCAGATTCTTGTAAGTGAAATTTGGATTTTCTGTGTCCACCAAGATAATGAGGTTGAAATCGGTTCCATATGTCATCTCATCAATGACACTCTTGAAGGTCTCTGCAACTCTGAACATTGTGATCACCATGATTGGTTCCAGTGCTGATATAACTGCTGGATGCCCCTGAGATGGAATTTTCTGGATCGGTATGAGGCAGCAGCGCATTGAATTCTGTCTCTACAACGGATATCACTCCCGTTCTCTACCAATAATCCCAAGAATGTCACCTGGTGCCAAATTCACTCACTTTTCACAGGTATCCCCCCACAAAATCAACCAAGGTAGCCCTATTGCAACTTCCTCAGTCAGCAGTTGGCATATCATTGCTGCTGCCACCGATGTAAAAGTCTTTCCCAGACCCATTTCATCTGCCACCAGTACTCCTGGCAAATCAGAGTCCCAAACCCACCTCCTCACAATGAGCCCAATGGTCCAAACCTGGTGCGCCAGAAACTTGGTTCTGGGCAGGCCCGGAACTGAATACTTGTGGCCTAGAATACAGTTATCCCTTGATTGGCGAATTGTATGGGTGTCCAGCAGCCTCACAGCCTCATCAAGACACTCGTGGTCAAATTTGTTGTTGATTGTATCGACCACCGTATTCATTCCTGTGCTGGTGTTTTATGGATTGGGGATCTCCTCGCCATCCTCCCCTTGCTTCTGAACCTTCCTTGTACCTTTGTCAGTTTTCTTTTCATCCTCAATCATCTCAGTCAGTTGCTCTGATGTATGCTTGGCAGCTGGGCTCAGACTACGGCTTTCTTCGAACTCATTGCATTGTGAGGCATTTCACAGACAAAGAACAATTGAAACGAATATGTGGATGGAATACAATCAATTCTATTCTTTCCCTCAGAACTTGCATTAATCCATGTATCATTCTCTTGCCCACCATCCTCTTCTCTCACCTCCTTTCCACTCTCTTCCCTCACCATCCAAAGTCTCCGTACAATGATTATCACATTTTCACATCCAACCATAACACTGCTAGTAGGGATTATCTTTGCTGGTCCAATTACATGCTCTAGAAACTCCGCCCCTGCAGCGTTCTTGAATTAGATCAAAAATATTTTCGGATTATGTCCAAATTTTAACTTGACAACATTTGACAGGCAACAGTTGTACAAATCTGGCAATCTGTGGAGTCCATTACTATTGGCCCATGTATATATAATTCGACATACTTTTTGTCCAATTTGTCCTACTCAATGGTGCACTTAAACCTCAATATTGGAATGTGTGGCGCTTTTGAGCCTCCATTTCTGTCAATTAAACATTCATCTCCTCCCAGTGCCTCACATCGGTATATAAGGCTTGAAGTTGGTTTAGAGATACAAAGATATTGTTGCCATTTGACACCAGGTGTATCACAACCAGGAACATTGTATTTGGCTACTCTGGAAGGTTATCAGTCGACTTGGTGCACGTGTACTCTCCCTAATCAGTCACCAGTCGCTTGTTGCCTATGCTTCCTCTTTTTCCCAGGTCCCAAAGTTCGCTTATACATTTCTTCAAAAATATCACCACCCACTGCCAACGAATCCATTTGGCATTATCAAAATTATCAAATGGTAGCCAGTCATCAAACGTCAACAAAATTTCTTCCACCGCTGTCTCCCAGACCAGGACTCGATCTCTAGGCAATTACAAACAGTTCTTCCAGCAGATAATGGACCGAAGCTTTCTCTCGAGAATCCCAGCCACCCCTACTCGATTCCACATGTCAACTGTACAATAGTTGGCCTGCCCAATCCTTTTGGCAGATTGCTTCAAGGAGAATTCCGTTTGCTCCAGGCTGACAGGGGGTTTATCTTCTGCACCACACAAGTCCACCAAATCGTCGCTCTCATCATCTGCACCATAATCATCATAGGATATTTCTGGCAATGGGCGCAAGTGTGCAATCCTTGTGACATCAGTTTGGCGTAGTTCCACAGCCAGCAGGAATCGTTTCCTTCGGAGGCTACTGGGAGGTCTTCTAGGTATGCCAGAAGAAGTTGCAAGTAGAGGAGCAGAGCTGAAAGATGTTAGCCAATTAACTGGATTGTATTACAGCGGTCTTGGAGACACTCTCAGTGCACCTGCCAATGACAGCCCATGTCCTGGAAACTGCTATTGCGGAAAAATTTGAGACTTGCCGTTACTCCCTCTGTGGAGGTCATATCCTTGCCACTGTGGCCCATAACTTGAAACCTATTGGCTTATACTGGTCGTTGGTTGCGAACTGTTGTGTGTCATGTTCAATGGAGAATAGGGATAAAACTAAAGAGTGCCTGGAAATTGCTGTTCTGAAGGAGGGTAACCATACCCATCTGGAGGATGGTATTAATTGTCATGATTTCCAGATCGACTGTCTTTGCCAGTGGCGGTTCGTAAACCATCATCTAAGAATCCTGAATTGTCATCACGGTGATATTGCAAGCCAAATAGGACACAGGGTGGAACCATCTTCACTGACTTTGGTTGAGATCCCTTTGTCTTCATGCTCTGTGAACCCAGATTGTGGAAGACTACTATAGATGCACAATGTTATGTCAAATGCATTAAAGTATACTTGAGTATGTTGCAGGTAGCAGTGATTGTCAGTGGAATGAAGGGCTTCTTATATCCCATTCTGTTGTCACAAACAGAGGGGTTTCACTATACCATTGATCCATGAAAGCAACCTGGTCTGGAGAAAAAGGAACCATAATTACACATATCCCGTTTTCCAATGTTATATGCTCGAATTCGTATACTAGCCCATTTGATGGATCTTCAGCATCTAACGCTATCATGGCTTTGAAGGCCATAGAAGGCATATCACATGATATCTGCAAGAACCCAACAAGAACTATACCCAGTGTGAATGTTACTACAACCAGGGGTATCACACGAAACTTGTGTGTGTATGGCCTTGCAACCTCATTCAATAGGAGGCCTGCATGGCGAGCAGCAATTGTGATGCATCCTATTGTGCTCCTTGTCTACACATATTGTTCTCCTCAGAACCCACTCTCCAGTCAAGAATCATCACTAATTCAACCATCTTACAAGCCTACCAATTGTCAATATTCATTGCGTGGGCACACTGCTAGCTAGGAAACTCACGTAGTCATTGTATTGAGGCTATCTACTTTCAATATCAGCTGCTCAGAAGCTTGATTTCTGGTATAACTTACAATGCCACAATGACATAGTATAAGGCCCATGGTGGTGAATGCAGTGATAACAAATGGAACCTTCTATTCTTTACTAACAACGTTCAGCAGACAGTGTGCATGATTGATTTCCGGAAGGAGGTATATAAACCCGGCTATATGAAGCAACCTGATCGTAAGGTGAATATATTTTTTCCCTTCCACTTATTTGGCGGGGTGCAATGCGGCTGTGAATGTCATACAATAACCAATATCTCTGAGGCTGTAAATTACCCTGTGAAGAAACATCAAGATACATCTGAATGTGCGTTCACTGACCATGGCCCAAATATGGTTACCACTCACCCGATACACGGTGAAAACATTATCTGCAATCTGGATTAATTGGTCGACAGCTGACTGAAAGCTTACTGTCAACAATATTACCCAATATTGATGAATGAATGGCTATTACCTGATGGTATATTACCACCTGCAAAATGGCATCAACCTGAGCCATCATGGTTCAACTTCCGTTGGATCACATGATTGGCCGTTGATGAGCTTGTCAACTGATTCTGTACCCATGGACAACGTGCCTGGTGTGCCACCACCTAAACATACTCCTGACATCAAAACAACACACCCCCAGGAGTCTGATTAATCATGTATCCCTGATCTAACAAAGTTGAGGGCTCATAGGTAGGTAGTTGGAGCGGGAAATGCTGTGAGGAATGCATATGATGAAGCGACTGGATTGTACAACACGCAGTGCAACTACACAGAGTGACAAAATCCACAGCATACATCTCGGTCAGCACCCGACCTTCAACCGGCTGAGTTATTTAGCCAGCATACAAAACAGTGCGTCTATCGGAATCCGAGGCATGGCATTTCACCGTCGGAACATTGCTGTTCCCACTCTGAAATTGTGACATAACTGGTCCCAGCTTGAAATTCAATTGTGTTAATGGATTCCAGTGACAATTTCATCCTCTTTTGGCCACCTGGGGCGGGGATTATTCCAAATCCATCAGGTTTGCTCAATTCTCATATAGCTCATGCCTGATGAGTGAAATTCCTGAAGGTGCTCCGATGGGGCATTCAACTTGTTGAGCACTTGATAACTCAGATTATCAGACTGTTTACTCAATGCTTCAAGAGGAAACTGATATTGTTGTTCTGCACACTCTTCTTGTTTGTCCAATCTGCAACCAGTTCTTGCAATTCCTACTCTACAGTGATTATCAGCATTGGAAGCTTGATCAATTACATCAGTTGTTCTTTGGTTGAGCTAAAGACTTATTGCACTGGCTACTTGAATAACTAAAAGCAAGAAATGTTACGCATCAATTTGACAATCAATTTCCATTTGTCCCACAATATCCAGGCCTCCAGTGCTTTTCAAAACCATTGAATTCGATGAAGAGCAGCTCCTGGGAGGGAACAGAGATCAGGGGCATGATCATAACACTGGCAGTGAATTGCTCTCCACCACTTGACTGCTCCAAGAATGATGGAAAACTCCAGTGAACACAGCATCTGATGACTTGGTAATTGGAGCAGTGTGGGCATTATGTGAGTTCTCTCTACTTGTTAGCCAACAAAGTCATGCTAATCTATTCCTCACAGCACTAGACAATGCACTGAACTGGTTACACAACAAGAACGGTGCATTTTGGTAGAATAATATGTTCACATCTGCGAAGGCCAAAGTGAATGAATATTTCACAAGAGCATCCCATCAGTTATGAAATGAATAGAGTTATAAAATCCATGCTTCAAGGTAATAACTGGTGTACGGGGTGGAAAAGGATACTACATCAAAACGAGGGAAATTTGTGGTGTGTTGGAATAGAGCTTTTCAAGGGGCAACCAAATGGTGAGAGGCTAATCAGGAGAGGGCAATTGAGCGATTGGAGCGCGAAATCCATCAGCTGACCCCTGTTAAACACAAACTTTTGGATGAATTGTTCACACATTATGAGCGACATCTATTAAAAGAAGTCAGGACTAAGGCAACTGGTCACAGATACACATCGACCAATTGTCTTGCTCAACTGGAGACCGCTGCAGAAGAAGGCACGTGGCAGTCGAAATAACGGCCAACAATCATGTGGAATTTAAGGTCGATCCATCCGATACTGAGGCTGAACCCACCACCTGAAGTATCGCTGATATGTACTGCGTTGTGAGTCAGCTGGAGCGGGAGATATATAGTATCACATTGAATGAACAGATGTGGTTCAATAAGAAATTGTCCATCCACTTCACTGAATTTGAAGCTTGGTTGAACCCAATTTGCATTCTGGTGCTCCGGAAACCCATCAAACAGAGTGTATTCTATTCTGGAGATTGCAAGACGCATCCCATAAGCAAAATATCAGACTCAATTTGGAGAATTTATTCTAGCGACAATGGCATGGCTGATAATTCTTGAGGGCTACATATCGGCAATGTGAAAGAGGCATATTGATCTACCAACAAATGCAACTACATTCAACACACGTTCAAGTACCTAGACCGGTCCCCAGGTCATGTCCATATGGAAGTGACACTCGCATATTCTGCCCTGCAAGGTTGGTACAATATCGACTCTGCAACACTTTTCAATCTACTATGCACAGCTGATATATGGGAAAATACTCGGAGAGCCCATCTTTCCACCTCCAGCGATGTCGAGATGACCCATTTTTCCACCCTGTGTTACCTCTGATAAATCCTTTGAGTGCAACTCTAGTCCGTGGAGTGTGCAGAAGTATCAAGTCAACATCACTCAGAAATACATCAGAAGATTTTGAAACTCTCACATTTGGACAGCTATTCTATGCACAAAGTGAAGAGGACTAGAGATACGAAGTTTGTGGACTGGTGCTTAGATATGATCAGAATGTACTTCTTCACCGTAGATGTATTAACCTTCAGAATGAGTTTTCATACTACTATCATCCATTTCACTGCCCTACATCAGTTGAGCGTCTAACACTTGGTTCCAAGGTAGAATATGCTGATGCGAACCAACTGATCATGCCTGGATTTCATAACATCTGGGTCCAATATACAGTTTGTCACCTGGATAACTCATTCCAACAGCAGGGTCCATCTGTTGCTGTATTGTACTTTAGCTGGACTCCACCAAACCAGATCTCCCCATGTTAAGCGTTCCTGCCCATCTGATCAACAATATTGGCATTTTCTGAAAGATTCAAGGAGACTCAACAATGGATATTATGTCCTTATGTTCAAGAATATGCAGTGGTGATTCCAACGCAGTACAATGATTATTATGGTAGGGCGGATTGTATTGATGTAGTCATCCAGGTTGCCAAACAGACTGAGATAATACAATTTGTACCTGTTGGAGCAATTGCTGGACTGGAATATTTAGTACCAGACAATGCCACATTAAATATGATCGATTGCGTATGGCTTGTAAATAACCATATGGAATTGGATACCTACTGGATGGAATATTAAGTTTCAATAACTGAATCAAGGTGTGCAGAACGAAGATGCCAAATTGAACTGCAGTATTTCATATAAAAATTATAATACTCACTCCCAGACAGTTCAGCTCCAGCTTTGAGATGCACCGGAATAGTCTTGGAGATATGGCAAATACTCCCAATGACTCCCAATATTGCACATTCTAATAGTTCGATTTTGTAGCATTTCGATGATAACTATACATTGTTCCGGATATTCTTGAATTATGTTCCACATCTTTCTAATTATTGAGGAGTGCTGGTGATGTAATTTTGGAGCACCTCAGAGCTTAACACTTTGCACTCAGCCTATCTGGCGGCATCTGGCAGCATCTGGAAGGATCAATGTGGCTGTTCAGAGTTGCTGAGTTATTCAGGTGTAACTTCAGAACCATTTTACATTATGCTGCTGCGGGCTTGTCATTGGCACTCCCAGAATTGCTGTCAGCACTCCTTGCCTGGTTATTGGCCATCCCAGACTTGTTGTTTGCGCTCTTAAGGTTGTCGTCCACCCTCCCAGACTTGTCTTCAACCTTTCCAGACTCGTCATCAGCCCTCTTGGACTTGTCGTCTGCCCTCCCAGACTTGTCGTCTGCCGTCCAGGGCTTCTGATCAGTCTTCCCAGATCTGTCATTGGTGGTACAAGCTACTCCCAGGCTTGTTGTCAGCGCTCCCAGGTTCCCCCTGAGTTGTCACCAGATCTCCCATGGCGACCTAGATATGTCACCGGTGCTCCCAGGTGTACCTGAAGGCCACTGAATCAGTCCAGTACACTCTGGAATTTATCCACCCTGGGATTCTGGTCTGACAACTTCCAGACGATCTTACAGGCTCCCAGGGATGAAAGAACATGTTGCTGATGATGTGTCGCTGTCACTGGGAGCCTCTGGGATTGATTGAGAGTTGTCAGACAAGAATACAAGGGTAGTTAAATCCTGAAGTTCACTGGAGCCATCCCGAGGCCTTCAGGTGCACCTGGGATTACTGGTTACCCATCGGAGTGGATACAGAAGGTCTGGTGACCAGCAGGGGAGCAACTGCAAGCACTGGCAACAAACCTGCGAAGGTTGATGATATGCCTCAGAGCATCTAAGAGCACAGACAACAATCCTTGGAGCGCTGCAGACAAGCCTGGAAGCTCGTGGAATTACTGCTAAGGAGTCTCAGAAACGCATCATTTATTTTAGAAACACTACTAGTGTACCTTAGAATCAAAGCTACTACTTATCGTACAATTACTTTTAAAACTCATGCATTCAGCTAGGATTCTCACCTACATATCTATGTATCTATGATTAAGTGTATTTATATAGCACCCAGCCACACCCGGTAAATGATAACTGCCTGCAGGCAGTGTTTGAGGGTACCTGGAGGTGTGCCAGAAGATGACAGTGGAATGAACTGCGAGTTACACTTAGAGTCTGTGATCAAGGTAGTTTAGAGATGCACTTGGAGGCAATAATCGACCGAGTTTGGAGATGCACTTGGAGGGCTGCACCGAGTGAAATAAGAGATATACTTTGAGGCCATAATCGAGCATGTTTCAAGATGCAGGTGGAGGCCTACATCAAGGGCGTTTGGAAAAGCAATTGGAGGCTGTAATGGAGCGAGCGTGGAGATACACTTCAAGGCCATGAGTTTGTGAACTGAGAGATATACTCTAATGCTGTAATCAAGCGTGTTTGGAGATACACTTGTAGGCTATACTGGAGGGACATTGGTGGAGTACTTGGAGGTGGTTGATCTGAAGGTAGTCTATGAGTTGCACGCTGGGTGCTTGAGACTCCATTCATCTGTTAGTTAACTTACAACTCTTGACATGTGCCAACATAACTTTACCTTCAATGCTCCTATGCAAAGCTGGGTGGTGGCGGCTCATCTGTAGAGAGGCACACCGGAAGCTGTTGTAGTATTCAGGGGCTAACTTGTAATTGTGAAAATGAAATGACAACAGAGATTCTTGGATGTATACTGTACTCATTGTATGCTACACTTAGTGTATGGGGCACTTAGTGTGATGCTGTACTTTGGTCCTAACATGTAATCATGTCATGGAGAGATTTGGAGTGACGACTATACATTGGGTTCCATCATGATGATAGCGTTGTGGACGAGAGAGAGGGATGGGAGAGCTAGATTAGAACAATCTGGAGGATATGAGCCAATATGAGAATTCATGAATGTGACTGTACAGATTGGGTGTGAAACCATTGGATGGTTGTCATCACCCACCAAATCTCGAATTTTCCTTGCTGTATAAGGAATTGTTATTTGACTCACACACCGAATTCACTCAAGTCCCAGTTTCTCTTGACGATTTACCCCGGCTCCTCTAAGCACTCTCTTTCTCATCCTCAACTCTCTGAGTATCATAGAATTCAACGTTAAGCCACTCATAGCTATCTCTCCATACCATGATCAGGAGTCAACACCGAGTATAGCACACACTGAGTATGACATACACCTAGTACAGTATACATGGAGTACTACATCATCGCAAGATAGACCGCTCTACGGCTCACGGCCGGTTCCTTGTCTCCCGGGAGTCCATAGTGCACTCTGCACTGTACATTGACAAAGTTCTCAGTTAACCAATAAAGCGAATCTCCACTCCCATCATGCTTTTCTCCCAATCTGCCAACTTCAAGTGTTACTTCTATCTTGATCAATAATGGCATCAAAGTGTATCTACCAACTAGCTCAATCACAGCCTCCAAGTGCATCTGCAAACTCACTCAATCACAGCCTCCCAGCACATCTCTACTGTCACATGATTACTTTGTGGTGAAATGGCAATGCTACATGAGCAAGAGACCATCAGCAACACTATACTGCACCTGTCCCAACATCAGAAGAGAATTTGTGAAAAAGAGTATTTCTGGCTCAAGGAAGTTAGGACATTGGTGAAAGTATATGATGGGGTACCTAGCTGGGATTAACAACACACATTGAATAGATCTATACACGCTTCGCTACAGTGTATGGAATCAAGAGCTGGGAATGATAAAGTGTGTATCTCCTATAGAGAGATGTCTCTATACCCCGGTTTATCCCCAATATTTACTCCCCATTGTGCAGTCCATCTCTATAGTCCCCAAATTTCAATATGCCCCCCTCCCCCCCCCCTGTCACTCAGCCCATCTCAGCTAGATCAGAGTCACCCAATGCCACCAGATGGCTTCTCCCCACCACACTGAATGGCTGTGAGAACCTTATTTTCCTGCTATGACTATATCCAGGTGGATCACAAAGTTCTCTCAATCAGTGTATTCAGGTGCTCCTCTGATTACACTGATGTACCATCTGCAGTTAGATCGACTGAAGGTATATATTGAAAGAGACCCAGGTAGTACATGCAATATAATGATTGTGCGAATCTTCTGAATATTACAACAACAAATAAGAGAGACAAAATGCCTTCCAGTTATGGAACCCTAAGAACAACTATAGTGAGAACACTACACCAAGTCTCCCACAGAGCTGTGGGGTGGTCTCAGCTACTCTCTGAGTGTCCATTACACCATACGCAGAGGACTCAGCTTATCCAATATTTGACTATCGTAGCTGTCAAGTCTTATCTCGTCCAGAATACACCTCCACCACACTAGGTGCTGTCCAGAACTTCTGAGATCACTCAGGCAGAGTCTAAGAGCACTATGCTTTAATCCTGGAGGGTCTGGGACCAGGTGGAAGTACATAGAAGCAGTGGTAAGAGCTACCGGAGCGTCGGGGAGGATTGAATGGCGCTTCCAGACCGAATTCCATTGTACTTATGCGAGAGCGGTGATGTAGTTGGTAAACACCCCACAGTCTTTGTGCTAACGATAAACTAGTAGTAGATTCAATCCAGAGCTTCAATTCAAGTGAATCAAAATTGCTTCCCATTTATGACTACTGACTTGTTTGGAGTGGTTGTGGCGGATTCGATTTTCCAGGAACACATGGCTTCCTGACATAATGAAATCACTTGCCGCAGAGTAGTGGGTTTGGTGATAGTTTAATGTCCAGATGTTTGATCAACTTATGAGTTCAAGAATGAAGATATCTATATGTAGGTTAGTATTGGAGGATAGAGTGATTATTGAAAGAAATCTTGTATTTATAAATAAGTATAATAATATATAGTGAAGTAAGTAGACCAATGTCCAGTAAGTATTATAATTCTCACAGATATTGATGTTTAATATACATGAATCCCACCACAGTACATATTACACTTACCACTCCACTCTCACATACAATTCACAGCTATTATGGCTAATCCAAATTAAAATTCAATATTGTACAACTATATCAGTTGAATAAAAATTATCATAATCAATATACACCAAATATATATTGGCCAAAATCGACAAAAAGTATCATTACATTACCATCTGACAAGTTGATCTTATCTCCACACTTGGTAAGCTTGCACTGTGTTGTATTAAAAGAATAAGCACATACAGTCCCATTGTATATTTCTGGATAGGTTGCTTCTAATTACCATTTGTATTTTATACAGAAAAATAATTTCAATAATCAGATAACTAAGCACAGAACAGACTTCAACCTAATATTTATCATAATATGAAAACTTAGAAAATTATCAAAATTCTACTTCCTAATAGCCTGTATCCAGATAATGAACTTAGGATGCTCAATAAATAACTAGTTAAAGTTATGGAAAGTTTATACTCTAAATACAAAGCATATTTGAAAATATAACATTCATTACAGAAATTATTTATACCTTCAATATTGAAATAATACCCCATTCAAAAACTGTATTGTATTATTTGTAGAATATTTTGAAATCATTTCATAGATACTAAATTAATTAGTGGCTCAATGAAATGTCACCAACACAATGTTATCTGGATATTGACGAATTCAGATCAGAATTCCCACTTCTAGTCAATGGAGTTATATGAAGATGACAGCACGTACATAGATATTTGGTTCCATCTTGGCACTGATACTTCCTCAACTTCCAGGGAAAGTATTTAGAACTTTTCATATTCACCAGGTATTATATTATAATATTGATTCATTTGTGTGCCATTTGATGCGATTACAACAGTACAGATACACAATCTGTATATTGAAAACTAATCAAAGGAAGATATATTAATGTAAAGCCATTATCTGTTAGATTTATACAAACAAAATGGCAAGGATAGTTTTCACAGTGTAATATCAGATGCTATATGACATTTTGCAATTTAAGTATAAGAATTACTTGGTATAATTGAAGTACTCAGCAAAAAAAATTCAACATTGAGTATTGTTCAGATAGGTGTAACCATACAACTGCACGTGATATGTCCAGGTCTGGGTACCACTCACACTGTATACCGTCTGCTTGCCACCAGTCATAGATCTCTAATGATATTCATATCTTCACTGCCTCTAACTACTCTATAATATTGCCATCTGTCTCTGCAACTGTATCTACTGATATACCTTCATACGAGGCCAGACACAGGCGTCAGGTTTCACACAATCATCACACGTACAATTTCAAATACATTTAGTATACTGGATTTCATGAATTACCCCATTGTGACACATCACGACACACAATCGACACACATTATATGATACAGATTTGGTTTCCCTGATTGCATCAGCAGAGTGTCTAGATATGTCTACCAATTGAGGTTAAAAGTCACAGAGATGATTTGGTGCGAATTCCAGAGGACAATCAGCCAGCAACATGTCACAACACCAATCGAGAAATTGTCCAAAATTGACAGTACCAGAGTGCACAAGCAACTAGGATAGATAAGTATACCCAATTGAGGTTAACGGTAGAGTCAATTGCTAGTTCATTCCAGAGACCAATGAGCAAGGAGATATGTCAGAGACTACGTCAGTCAAAGTCAATTGCAATCAATTCATTCACCAACTCCAAGGCTACCAATTGCGAGATCAATAAGGTCTGATGATTACCTCCCGATTGAGTCCATTGAGGATCACAGGGATGATAGCAGACCTCATATACCGTTAAGTGTTGCGTCACTTGCAATGCCGACGCTGGCCATTCTTCAGATACTGTTTACAATGTATATACAACTGACATTGATCCACATCCCCAAAGCAGTTGATTTCGCAACTACCAACTACATGTCTCGATGGAGTCATCAATATTACAGAAGTAATGAAAAACGTAAATGGGCACATACCCAGAATAAAGTGCACCTACAGAGAATCAAGGCAGATAAACGTGATACCCACGGTTCACATCTAGTGATGGCACCAATGGCAGAACCAACTGCGATTACCTACTTCAAGACTTATTGGAACTTTCCACATTATGGAGGATGTCAGGAGTATACCAGAGCAGCTACGCAAGTCTTATGAGGCCATATATGGCCAGCGAATCACTGCATCAACTATGATTGCCAGTATGATTACTGTTATGATGACCAGTATCATTAGTCTATTGACAGACAGAGTTTATCATTGCGGTGCAGCGATTGCAGATCATGTGGCAGCTCCAAATGGGAAGCACAATAACCCCAAATTTTCTAAAGTCACAAACAGATTCAATTGGCAAAGACCATTGTCAATTAACACCTAGGGCATCTAATTTGACGACCAAATCGGATCATTGTGAGGAGAGAGCCGTTTGTGCCAACTCTACACTAATTTGTCAAACATGTCAATCAAAGCTAATCAACCACCAACATGTGAATATGAATACATACCCACACAATGGAATATGAAGAGGGTTTTAATGATTGCTCGGGAGAGGGTTATAATTTTGAGGCCGGTGTTCACAGAATGCACAGGGCTAGTACCAGATGTACCGTATGAGCAAATGCCGGAGACCACTGGATCCAGTATGTACTGAATGCACAAGCAGATTCAATTGATGTGTCATATCCCCATGTTGGAATGGACAGTTATTTAGTTGTCAGACAGCCCGAATTGGGTAAGGCAAACATGGCATTGGGCTGTTGGACAGTCCCAATCAGGCGTGACAAGAATGTAATTCGCTCAGTTAGCTTATTCATATACATGGTGGCGGCTGTGGTGGAGCCACAGTGAGTTGGAGACTGATAGGAGCTGCCTTGGTACCAGGCCACGAATCCAAATTTCAACTTGCAAAGCCTTAAACTTTTGGCTCTGCAACACCAGGGTGAGTGGAAGTGGTGGCAGTGGACTGAGCAGGCCATCATATATACCCCGGGATTGTACCTGGATCACAGCTAGGGAGGAGATATGTTCCAAAGGTGACTGTACTTCCTGTATTCAAATACTTGGACCTACTGTTATTGACGATCTACTGGCCAGTGAGCAGGTTGTTAGACCATTCTTCCTCAGAGTGGGAGGTTGTACAGCGCTGCTGGGAGTGGCCGTGGAAAGTATCTCGAGTGGTGAGATACGTATCACACACTGGACAGGGGAGTAGGAAGAAGCAGCATTAGTTGCAGCAAATGAGAGTACCAACAATGCGGACCTTGAATGACTGCAACTGGCTCACTGAAACCCGAAGGGAATACTGGATAGCAGGGCTTGGCCATATTGTGGCAAACCATTGTAAATTTGGGCTCGTAGATATTCCCCCTTACTGCATTATATCAGTAACGAAATACGAACTAAAGTGTGCAGATGGAGCCCGCATAATAACCAAGATGTTGCTGACACATGATGGAGAACATATCCAAGCCATATACGGATAGTGTTCGCAACAGGTGCGGGTAACATGCCAGCAGTCCAGATTCGGACACCTAAAACGGTTCGGTTCGATTCCAAACCCATCAAAAAACCCGCCCTGCTGGATCTTGGCAGACCAAACCCGGACCTGTACTCGTCAACCCACAGGTTTGCTGGGATTTGCTAGACCTGTCAGTTCCAATCTCTAGTTCCGGTTTTCAGGTGTTTCTATTTATGGTTGCATTCAGATATCTAATCGCAAAATATTGCTATTTGTATATCGTCGTCCTGTTCTGATCTGTTGGCCGCCTTTATAATTAAAAACAAGTGAGACACGCTCCCTGACACATCCTGAAAATGAGAGTGAATGGTTAGTTAATGATTTTAGGTCTTGCATCTTGGGTAATCTGAGTGGCAATTGGATGCAGATGTTCATAAATGAGGTATAAGCTACATTTATAAGCAAAAGAGAAAGTGACACACTCCCTGCCCCATTCTGAAAATGTGTGTCACCGGTGCGTCAACAATGTTTGGCTTTGCATCATGGTTACTTCCCATAGCGAATGGTTGCAGACATTAATAAATGAGGTACAGGCTGCCTTTATAGGCAGAAGAGAATGCGATACGCTCCCTGCCCGATTCTAAAAGTGAGCGTTAACAGAGGGTCGACGATGTTTGGTCTTGTAAGTAAGGGAATTGATCAGAGACTTGGCCGTTTTCATGCATACTGCAAGTATTGGCCGCCTTTATAGGCCAAAAAGAAAGCCACACGCTCTCAGCCCGATCATGAAAGTGAGCGTCAACTGGGCCTCCATCATTTTTGGCCTTGCTTCATGGTATATTAAATCACGATGTGGATGTTAATGGCTATAGACAAAATTGGAACTGGTTATATAGGCTAAAACGCTCCGGATCACTGAGTCCCAGAGTTGTAAATAAACCAAAATATTATTGTCTGTGAGGCTGTCGCGGGATCATCGCTTGCTTATCTGCCTATTAAAGCTGCCAATTCCCGATATATAGATATCTGCGATTATTCGCCAATTACATTACCCAAGATGCAAGACCAAAAATCATTCTCGGTCAATTGACTCTAAATGACAAGTTGGGGCAGGGAGTGTGTAGCTCTGTCTTTTGCCGATGAAGGCTGCGAACACTGTGGATATAGATAACAACGACTAATTCACTTGTCACTTACCTGACATACGGGACGAAAAATCAGTGACACTCCATTGGCACTCATAGTGCCACAAGCATATTGGCAATATGGAACCATTCACTGTGGTATAGTATATCAATGAATGTCTTGTGGCAGCCGTTCTGTGCTGTTAATGTACGTTGTTCTTTATTACTACATTGTTCTTTAATCATTCATATAAATATACTCTTCAAAATATACTTTATAGTGTCCACTAATTGTACATCATGATAATACTTAAAAATCCAATTCCCTTCAGTCAACTCTCGTCTACGCTGTCAGGTTCACTTAAAAGGCTGCTGTGTTCTACAAAATGGCTGTCAGTTGAATTACAATGCGGCTGATTGTGTACTAACCTGTGGATGGACCTTCATCAGTCAGCAATTCTGGAGTAGAATCTTCATCACACATGCGATCCTTCGCATATAGATCAAGATTAAAAATTCGCATGCTGCGAAGTTAGGTATGTATATTCACACATCCGGGTGGCACACCTTCTGTTTCGGAGCGTTCAGTTGTCTCACTATCATCAGGTTGCCCAGGTGGAGTTCTGGGCTGAGATGGCGCCCATTGTGGTAGACGTGCACCTGCGCCAGTGCGCCTCCAGGGTGTCTGTCGATTCGTTGCTGTGCCATATTGGCAAGGAAGGAAGCCGTCTGTTTCATTTTCACGGACCATTGCCTGGTGACTTTCTATCGCAGTCCTCACCTTTTCATGCCCGGGAAACACATCACTCTGAATCTTCCCTTCTCGGGCTTCGGTGCGTGATTTCTCGATTAGATGTTTTATTTCCCCCATTGCCGCACGCGATCACCCTCCTGTGGCCATTTTGGTCGTATTCAAGGCAACACGCATGTCGCACTATTCAAGCTGTACCCAACCTCCTTGTCTTGACATAGTAGCTGACATGTTGAAAATCTACAAGAAATTAGTTGCTGCTTTTAAAGTGAGATTCAGCTATTACCTCAACCATATACGACTACATAGCCTCCTGTAAGGTCTTGATAGCCTGGTGAGTCCATTCCCTGGGACGTTCAGCACAAAATTCGTCTGCAAAGATCCCAGAACTGACATCAACGTAATGTTCAATTTCACGGACTGTACAGACACATGCCTTGATTGACCATCGAGGTTTCCAGTTACAGGCAGCGATAAATTGATCACATAGCTCTCTACCTTCCCCAGCTGGGCATTATATTGTTAGTTGACCGTCATCTACCTCGATCAGGATTGACACACATCGCATCGCTTGCTGCTTCATATTCTTACTGCTTACGGTTTCATGTACTGTGTGTCAATGTGCGTCCTGGTTTATACTTTCGGTGGCTATAATTGCAGTGTCAGGGTGGACAGACTGGTGTCTGCGTTGCAGCTGTGTCTTACCGGGTGGTACTTTGGTTGAAGGGTCTGTCATTCGGCTCGATTCAGCTCCAATTACACCTGGTTGAAATGGTTCTCAAGCCACGACCTGTGGTAGTGCAAAGGTGACGAAGATGATTATGAAAAGAAGTGGGGAGTCCTGAAGATCATATGGTTAGCTTCAAGTCAAAATGAAATGAGTGACAGCCAACTTGCAAGGTCAATTGAAGCTGAATCCTACTCTGTATAACTGCACTGCATATAGCTGCAGGGGATGCCAACAGTCCTGCGATTTGCAGTGAGTCAGTCCAATGCTGTTTGTATCATTACAGGGATACATCGTGATGAACGACAGCTGATATCTCATGTTTCATAGATATAAAAAGGACATTCTTCAATGGATAGGACGTCTGGTGATGTTTGTCTCAAGACATTGCCGGGATCTTGCCTGAATCATATGCTAGCCATCATGTCATAATGTGTGGTTAGCATGACTATTCCCAATAAAGTGACATTCAAAACACTGATTTTGCTTTGTGCAAATTGATCATACCTACCAAACTTGACATCAAAGACCCAGCTTCCCTCCATGTGGTCCATATCTTGCAACATCCAACATCTCACCCAACAATAAGGTCAACACAAGAGACATTGGTCAATGCTCTTAAAAAGAACCTATCGCTACTTCCGGCGGGCACCTATGGCAAATCGACGAAGCAATCCACAGGACAACCTCTTCAAGCAAATAAAGGAAAGAGTGGCTTGGAGGCAAAAACTGTCCGAGTGTCGGGAGCATTGCACAGCTTACAATCTAAAAAGAAGCTTTCAGCGGAGAACAGACAGGAAATGCACTTTTTCAGCAACAAAGCGAATGACAAATGGATTAATGAATATGTGGATAGAGAGACCAAAGTGGCAAGACAGCGAGGTCATGATGCAGAGACAGCGATTATGCAAGAGCAGGAAGATATGAGAAATGATGAAACAGCACGATCAACAACCACAAAGCCTGAAACATCATTTGAGGAGATGTTGAACGCTATCTGACACAGCGTGAGTGATCATTCAAGTTCCGACAATGAGGAGGATGGGGAAGACGAGGATGATGATGAAAAAGACACAGAGGTTGGCAAGCTGAGCGAAGATTACAAACCATGCTGCGTGATGGGCATGATTTCCAAAACGGTACAGCACTGTGTGGAGAGCGTGCAACAAAAGGAGATGTGTCTTGACCATCTGATGCAACCTGGATGGGGGGACACGGCTGACTACTTCCGTGAGAGAGATATGAAGTACGGAACAACTCAATTGAAGGTGCCGGCAGTTGTGAAGCCACAAACAGACACGGCTGCAGCCACACCATCACCGACAACATTTGAAGAGCTTATGCAGGGTCTTGATATTAACCCCAGACAATCACAAATCCTGCAAGTGACGTCTAGACAGGGAAGTAGTCAAATGCGACTGCGTTCAGAGAATCCTCAGGTAGCCAATCACATATTATCTCTGATGCCTGATGCGGTGCCCGATTCGTCACAGATAGTGATTGCAAAGCCAGTTCAACCTGTCAGATTTTACCCTCTTATATAGTGTCCCTAGCAAATTACCATATAGAAATTGGATTGAGACAAAGACAGTGTGATGGCCCCTATGTCACCAGAGGATTAGATAGCCAAATCGGTAATTTTGACAACGTATCTCTAGTAAATGCAATTTATACCTACTTTGTTACTTGTCAACTTCTTTAGGATTTCAGTGACCAAATTGTGAGACTGGAATATTCATCAGTGTGTGCGCAAGGGTCGTACAGGCCAAGCCATTGTTTTAGACTCCATATCATGTTGATTGACGAACAACGAACTGAATATGGTATTGCCTGTTATGGCTGTATGATACAGCAAAACCTAAATTTGAGATGAAATTTATGGACAAAGTTCAACACAGTGCTGTCATACGGCTCATTGAAGGAGCAGTCAAATCACATCCAACACCTGGATAAATAACAGCTGTTGGGCTGCATTAATGCATGCAGCCAACGACATAACTTTCCGCTCAGACCTCCTGCACAGTGTCGAGAAATTGAACATTCCTTATGATACGTCATGGAAATGGAGGAAAATGAGCTGGATAAGAAATTGTAAGGACGTCGAGGCATAAATATCTCAAACTAGTGCATGCATGGTTATGCTATAAATTGCCAGCCAAACGTGCTGAAATGTGATGGACCTACGCCGTTCATCATGCAAATGACTTCTATATAGGTGGCTCAGAAACTGAGATGTCTCGAAGATCTTTGATTCAAATGATAATTCATACAAATGGTATACTGGCGGCCAATAAAGACTGTATGCATTTTTTGTACAATTGTTGAGCACCCAATGACTGTTAGTAGGTCTCTAAGGTCAGCTCAAAGGTGAGCGTCGATGGAGCAACAATGATTCATAGTCTTACCCTTTCAGCTATCACAAGGCTGCATAGTCGCATCCATCCAAAGAGGAAGTATTGGCCAGCACAATAGGTAAAATGGTAAGCGACACGCACCTTGCCTCATCATAGAAATGAGCATTAACAGTGCGTCAACGATGTATGGTCTTCCATCCTCGATAATCACTGGGCTGTGCAACAGCATTAAGCCATAATGAAAATATTTGAGACCTTTATGGGCAAAAATGCTAGAGTTGATACCACTACTATCTCATGAAAATGAGAATCAACACAGTGTCAACCATGATTTGTCTTGCATCTTGGATATTTTAAGGCCTATGGAATGATGGTAATCCATGATGATTCCATCACCCACCTTAGTGGGCAAAAATTCAATGAAAGATATCGCTACTACCACGTAAAAATGAGTATCAGATGAGTGTAAACGATTTTTGGCATTGCATCATGGAATGTCCAGAGCGTTTCGCTGCAACATTAACTTATAATCGAACTATCGCCTGCCTTTCTAGTCAAAAATGGTTGCGACAATAATATCACGACTATGTCCTAAACATGAGCGTCAATGGGGCGTCAACGACAATTGGCCTTGCATCATGGAAAACGCAAGGGCTTTGTGGCAACATGAAGCCATAATTGAACAATTGGCCGCCTTTCTACGCGACAATGGTTGTGGCAACATCCTTACAATGTCCTAAAAACAAGCGTCAAAGAAGCATCAACGACTTCTGGCCATGCATCATGGAAAATGCAAGGGCTGTATGACGACATTGACACATAATTGAACTATTGAACACCTGTCTAGACGAAAATGCTTTCCATGCCATCGTGACTATGCCCCAAAAATGAGTATCAATGGAGGGTCAACCATTACAGGCCTTGCATCTTTCATAATCAAAGGGCTATGCATCCACATTGATCCATAATCGAACTATTGGCCACACTGTCGAGGCAGAAATACTTACGACAACATCGTGACGATGTCCCAAAAGGATTGTCAACGCAGCGTCAACGAAGTGTGAATGACTTTCGATCTTGCATCTTGCATAATCTAAGCGCAATGGAACACTGATAAGCCACAATGAATCCATCAGTAGCCTTTATTGGCAAAAATGCTACTGACAATATTGCATCCACCTTCTACATTTGAGCACCCACAGAGTGTCAACAGTTTTTATGGGGGCTCAGCACTCTACACAGCAATGAACTGCATTGTGGTGTTGCTAAATTGAGTTTTACACAGTCAATCTTTCTAATCTGTCCTTGTATATAACTTCACAAATATGCATCCAATGTCTGACAGATCTGATTTTTTGCTTGTAGCTGTAGAGTCAATTTTTAAGAGCCAGCAGACTGCTTCACTGTATCGTTACATTCAGCAGTCTCTGAAGTCATATTACCCAGCTTTTTAATTCCTACCACCATGTCGAATTCAAAATCTATGAACATCTCATTCCTCAAGGTTACAATCTCTGCCAAAAATGAACTGCTCTCTATTCGTGATTTGACCGACCTTACATTGGAATCATCTTCGATTCTTGGGGATCTTCAATGAATGTAGGCTTGAAGCTACCCCTTGCTTGGAATAAGTCTAGACATGCGTCATTGTGGCGATTCTATTTACACTGCGCAATTGAGGAGACTGGCAGCCCTGGAATCATCAGTATCATTTGTCATCAAGTTCTTCGCCATCCATCACATCATGGGACCAGCTCAATGGGGAAACACTTGGTGGCTAAAGCTGGCATTGCCAAGTGAAATGAATTAACGGAGTCAGAGGTTACTGAATTTACTAGTTACACTGTTGATAAAACAGCTTTAGCCATCCTGAAGAGGCAAGGAAGTTGAGGAATCACAATAGTAACTTTGCAGAGGAAAATCATATTTGACTTCCAAGTTGAGCCATATTAACCGAAATGACAGACAAAACGTTCCAAACTGGCAGTTAAGAACTTTGGAACTTCTGAATTTCACCAAGGCACGTGGAATCGCAACCTCATGATAGAATTTGTATCGGCTCATATTACATGGAATGCTATATGAAATCTGGAGCTACGACAGTCATGAAAGGCATTACGCGATGACATAATACTACCGTCCGCATCCACCCATAGCAACCTTTGCCAGAGGGAATATGCACTGACCGTGGATGCAATTAAGCCGCAATTACTGTCACGAGATAAAGTTAGTTTAGCTTTAGACAGGTAGACATCAACGAACACACTAGCCATAGGGTCGATCATTGCTTCCTATATAGATCGAAATTGGGAATTGCATTTAATTCAACTGGCTTTGAATGAGGTGGATACCATGTTCTTTTGCTGTTTCAAAAGCTAATTAAGAATGATAGGTTAAGGGACAACATACTGCAGCATGGCTAGCCGTACATTTGAAGGATGTGCTTGATCATTGTGAGCGAGCAAACTGCCGCTTGCTTGGTATTACAACTGATAATGCTTCCTCCAAGTACTCGATGACACGGAAGCTGCAATCAACACGTTTGGCCTCTGCAATCGAGTGGCCTGCATTGAGCCACCACATAGCATATATGACGCACATTATACGGCGGGCTTTCGGTGCATTCATGAGCCGTCTTGGTGTGAAAGCCTGCAACATGTCTTGGGAAGCCCATGAGAGCGAACAGCAATTTGGAGAAAATGACAGCACAGACATTGGGAAGAGTCAAAGACTTCGAAAAGAAGGCAATGCTGGAATCAATATGGTGTCGGCCATGAGACCAGGTTTAGTAAACATAATTGAGAAAGTACGTATTTCATGATAATGTGAAAGTCCTGAAATTGACCTTCAAATAGCAGCGAATGCTTGCTGTATTGATTACACTGACACCTGGTCATCGAAACGAGTTCATTAACTCTCAAAGAGTCAAAATCTGCATCACGGAACTTCCAATTATGAATGTGAGGACACATTTGAACTCTACACTGGAGTTGCTCGAACATGTCTACTACTTACATGGATTCACCCGCTAGTGGCTCCGAAATCCAAAATACAGTAATTACTGGCCACTCTTTACAACACAAAATGAATCGACCATTGTCAAGTATGTCATGCAATTATTCAGACAATTCCGAGATTGGACCCTGTGGATGTTGAAGAGGCCTACAGTCACATTGCATCACAATATCACAGTGTACAATGACATGTATGATCATAAGCATCGCGTGATGCGAGCTTTGGCTCAAGAGAAGACCCCATGGAAGGAAGACTTGTTCTTCGCCGTGAAGTTAGCTTGACAGAAGCCATCCACCAACAGGTACGCTTGTTCTTTCTGCACATACCCTGCATTCTTTCCGGAAGTTGCGATCGTGAAGAATGTGGGCCTTGGGAATGGATATCAATCCTGAGGTGATGACATTCTATACTACCCAATACCAAGAGGCATTTCTGAAGAATGTGGGGAACAAACACTGTGCCAAACATCAAGGTGTGCCGGTCAATAAATTCGAAATCTTACTGACCAGCAATCTCATCCCCTCTGGAATGGCTTCAGGATCTTGTCAATCATCCGTTGATCCATATGATTTGTCCAGCGATGATGAAGAGAACGGAATGCCAAACAATGTGGCTGAGACAACACATGGACGAAGCGATCACGCAGCACGCATATTGTCTGCTGCCAGGCTCTATTTGAATTCCCCGCCTGAAGCACCCAACAACTGGGGGGAAATTAATCCAAATCTAAATGATTACCACTCCCACCCAATGGAGATTAGCAGTACATTTTGGATACTGGACATAACCAACTAGTGGCGTCAACAGCAGGAAACGCAGGCATAGTACATCGATCTCTCCAATGTGGCACGCGACATATTATCAATCTTACTACATGGCGTGGGAGTGGAGGCCAATTATTCCCTTGGGAGAGATGTTATTGGCTGGAGGCAGTCAAAGACCTCAGGCGAGACCCTTCGCAAAGAAGGCTTTGTAAGGCAGTTGCTCAAGCCACTGCTGGGATTATTGCACGAGCTGACACAGAATTGGATACAATGAACACAGACAATGGCTCTGAAATGAAGAAAGAGGTGGAGGAAAGAAAATTGCACAGAACGACCAAGGTTCACAACGTTTTGGAGATGTGGCAGGGCAGCCAAAATCTACATGCTACCCAGAAGGAATCTTGCGTTCAACAGAAGCAGATGACCGCCATAGGATACATTTCGGACACAGAAGACATCGGTAAAGCATCATGGTCACTCTTTCACCATAATGGTGCAGCTGCACTTACATTGTCAGAAAGATCTCCTTCGCCACCAGCTTTGTCTGCAAAGGACCTCTCTGGAGGACGATCTCAAATATTGAATGTCTGCTGAATCCGAAGAATTAACCGTCATCGAGTCAAAATTGGTGAGGATAGTGTAACTCAAAGCATTTCGGACACTGATGATTGGCTTCACTTGATTGGGGACTTAGATAATCCAAATCACAGCGAAGACGATTGTGTGGTGGACATTGAATCTGATACAGAACAAGACACTAGCATCGAGGATCTGGAATGCCAAGAGCAGCGGGATATGAGCGCCATGCCATATATTCCCGGATTGATTCGGCCTACCCGGAAGTGAAAGAGACATGCTGAAATGGCGTTGGTGACGATCAAAGCAACTGAAACAAGGAGGAATAAGGGAGTGACAAAAAAGTAGAACAGAATGTACCAATGTTTCACCAGCATATTGATGTATCTTGACCGAGAGTTTTACTTAGAGATATATTATGGGCAAATGGTGAGCAGTTGCTTGTGAATATCGGTTGATAAACAGATGTATAGCAGGTGCAATGAAGCTTTTGGCAAGATACATAAATTGTAGTCCTGTCAGAGCAAACAGCGCAAAAATGTTGCTATGCTCGGCTTTGCCACAGGTCCAAGTCTCAATCTGTCAGAAAGACTACCAATAAGTTGAAATCATGATGAAAACTATTCTCGATGGCAGCAGATGATGAATGGACACTATATGTAAATGGGCGTCAATGGAGCGTCAACGATTTGTGGTTTTGTAAGTATGGTAATTATACAGTGATTTAGTCGCTGTTATGCATGACCGATGTATTGGCAGCTTTTATAGGCGAAAGAGACAGCAACACGATCAGCACCCCAGTCTGAGAATTAGTGTCAATGGAGTGTCAATGATTTTTAGGTTGACATCTTGAATAATTTATGTCCCGATTGGTTGCAGCCATCCATTTATCAGATATTGGCAGCCTTTATGGGGAAACACTACAGAGACATGTTCCCTGCCGCATCCTGATAATGAGCGTCAACAGAGCGTTAACGACTGTTAGCTTAACTTCTTGGGTAATTAATGTTCCAATTGATTGCAGACATCCATTTATCAAATAATGGCAGCCTTTACTGGCAACAACAACAGGGTGATGCCCCCTGCCCCATCCTGCAAATGAGTGTCAACAGTTTTCGTTGAGGCATATTTGGTAATCAAGGCATTGCGCAGATATTCGTGTTCATAACGGAATGATCGACCACCCTGATAGGCAAAAATACAATATATCAAAGGTACAACACCAATTCCAAATGGATCGATATTGCAAGCTGCAAAGCATGCAAAAACATATTATTGGTTGTTGAAAACGCGATGTTGATATGATACTAGTAATAAACTCCACAAAGAAGAGCCTTATATCAATCTATGAATGGACCCGCTGACACACTACCCAAATCAGACGAGTTGGGAGTTCACCATTGAACCGTACCCGAGTTGATGGTTCGGGTTGATTCACAACCCAGACCGCCAATTTGGCAACGGTTCAGTTTGGACCCGGACCCGGACCTCAAACAATGGTCCAGAACTGTTGCTAACATTATGTATGGAGATTTTGTAAAGGGTTTCAGCAAAGCCAAGGCGGAGACGCTTCGGCCACATCAGTCAATTGCAATTTGTTTGGAGCTGGGTTACGATCTGCCATATGGGTGGATTTACAATTTATCGGACTGAAGTGGTATTCCGGCGATTGTGTTGGATCAAGTCGCATTCTCACGAGGCAAGATTATGGATTTAGACTGAAACATCCAATTCCATATGGACGGATCAATGAGTTGGCATTTTGTTACGAGGGACGACATGTCACACAATTATGGCAGTGCAATAAAGAACCAATGACAGCTGCTGTTGTGTAGAATGCGGACATCATGCGGGTAAGTAAAGATGACCTTCGGAGCACGTACCAAGCTACAGGAGAAATCATGAATATGGACCCTCTGAGTGCAATTAAGGACTGTGTGGAAACGAAAGGCTGAAGCTGGATGGATCGCGATCAGCGGGATCGCGGCCAGAGATGGTTCATACCTGGTGAGGGATTGCAGCAGGAGAAGGATACCAACAGATAGATCACGTCGGGAGATGAATCGAGTGTGGATATGGATAGTGACTGAATTTTGATGGATTACTGGTGGTGGAAGACTGGAAGTGTAGGACAGGAGATAGATCCCAGGAGATGGATGATGGGAGATGGATCTTTGGAGATGGATCGCAGGAGTTGGATGGCAATCAATCTCCTTCCCTTTCATGAACATATTGAGGTTACGGGAAGTTACACCCTTCTCAAAACCCATTATTATGATTTCATGCAACAAAGTTCCAATCGAGTGCAGATATGCAGATACATGATGTACTGTCACCGGAATGGTTCCGGCTACCCTATGGCCGAGCTACAATGCGGAATACATTCCCGACTGAGCTTGAGTGATCCCGACACATACAGCTACAATGGAGATATGGTACATAATGCAGCCCTATGAGAGTAGTCATCAGTGGATGAATAATCAGTAAGCAGGGCAACAACAGCGACGGAATCGCAACAATCTTTATCATGTACAATTACGGTAACAGAAATGCAGAAATGAGGCTCCGTGAAAAGCATTCCCCAATTCAGAAGGCTAGCAACTGCGAAAAGTCCACAAAGGAAATTGATGGCAAATGCACCTACAGATGAACCAAGAAGCCGTATGCCCATGTATGGCAATCCCGAATGAAATCTCGATTCGGTCTCGGTGATTTCGACTCAGTTTGAACAATCCCGGGATACACAGCTGTTGCTGGAAATCAACTTCAGAATCAAGCCTAACCAGCCGAAATGGCACCCAAGAAGCCATACCGGATTAGTTATCTATAGAGCTATGACATTCAACAGGGGCATGACCGTACCAGATTCAAATCCAACCTCTACTGCAAGCAATCACTGTACCTGCAGTACTGCAAGGAAGCATCTTGGGGTGCACTAACCTGGACAGAATCGCGGCTGGAGATTAGTCGATGCGTGTACCTTGGAAGCGATTACTGCCAGAGTCAACAAGCACTTTGAGAAGAGTCAAACACAGGAAACGACAAGTCAATTCCGAAAACAATGGTATAGGTACCCAGAAATGTGACAACAAGCTCACCTGGAGAAAGAGCGGAAACCATACCTGGAGGAATGCCGGCAAACGTACCCAGCAATTGGAGATAATACATGCACCACGCACAGGGTGGATGTATAGTGTACCTACAAAGGTAGCAACTAGGAGAACAATCAGTGTGACTGCAAGAGCGCCGGAGAAATGATGACATCGGCAAAAGTGCAAATCGACTATAGCTTGCGCTACGCGCACACGCGCACATGCGCAGCTCATGGCAAGCTTCCCGTGGACCCCTGCGCGACGCGCAGCCTATAGTCGTCTATAGTCGATTCATAGAGATGTGCGCGTGGACCTATGGAACTACATACAGCTGGCGGCCAGAGATGGACCTATACCAGTCTTCACTGCCTGCAGTCTTCGCTGCTATACCAGTACTGTACACTATCGCTGAGAGCCCGCTTGAGCGTCTGGTTGGGAGCCTGCTTGGGAGCCTGCTTGAGAGCCTGCTTCAGAGCCTGCTTGAAAGCCTCTTGGAAAGCCGCTTGAGAGCTTTCTTGAGAGAGCCTCGTACCGGGAGGAGTAGAGTTTTCCAAGGGAAGATTTTGCCCGATGGAAAACTCTGAGTTTGTGGAAGCTTTGGCTAATAGTAGAAGGCTCTAACTCTTTGGAAGCTTTGGCTAATAGAAGGCTCTAAGTCTGAGGAAGCTTTGATGCTATCGTTGACGTAGCCAACCTACTTGTCTAAGTGCTTCTGGTACTATGATCACCACCACCAACACCATCATCATCGCCATCATCACCATCGCCATCATCACCATCATCACCATCGCCATCATCACCATCAGCATCGAATGCGCACACATACGCCTACAATCAGCGTGAAGCGAGCAGTAGATTCCGCTCGAAAATCTGAGTCGGAGATCTGCTCTCCCCAAGATCCAATTGTCTACCTATCCTGCAGGATCGAAGGCTGTAATTGTCAACACCATGGCCATGAGGCATCGTGAGATCTTGTCTCGGTAGCCGCGCTAATGATCAGGTTCAGACTACGATATCGACTGACGTCAAGATTTCGGCAGGCCGCCACCCGCCACTTGCCACATGCCTCCAGGTGCCTTGGGGCTGCATCTCAACAAGTCTCTAGATCGAGCATGCAAGAGCATATTCGGGGGGAGTAGAGTTTTCCATAGGAAGCTTTTGGCCGATGGAAAACTCTGAGTTTGTGGAAGCTTTGGCTAGGAGAAGGCTCTAAGTCTGTGGAAGCTTTGATGCTGACGTTGACGTAGCCAACCTACTTGTCTAAGTACTTCTGGTACTATGATCACTATCACCAACACCAACACCATCACCATCGGCATCGGCATTGCCAACGCCATCGCCATCGCCATTGTCACCATCTCCATCAGCCCCAGACGGAATGCGCACACATACGCCCACAATCGATGGGAAGCGAGTACCAGATTCCGCTGGATAATCTGAGTCGGAGATCTGCTCTCCCCAAGTTCGAATTGTCTACCTTTCCTGCGGAATCGAAGGCTACAATTGTCAACACCATGACCATGAGGCATCATGAGATCTTGACACGGTGGTCGCGCTAAAGATAAGGTTCAGACTATGATATCTACCGACGTCATGATTTCGGCCACCATATGCCACCCGCCACTCGCCACCCGCCACCCGCCACCCTCCTCCCGGTGCCTGGCACCTGCAACTCAGCAAGTCTCTGGATCGAGCACCCTGGAGCATACATGGAAGCATATAGTCAAGTGAGATTGGGAGTGTACTTGAGGGCGTGCTCGGGAGTGTGCTTGAGAGCGTCTTGGGAGCTTACTGTGAGCGTACAGTCAAGTAGGCTGGGAGTTTGCCATCGAGTGCAATTAGGAGCGTCCTTGAGAGCATGCCCGGGAGTGTACTTGGGAGCGTACAGTCAAACAGGCTGGGAGTGTGCCATCGAGTGCAATTGGGAGCGTCTTTGAGAGCATGCCCGGGAGTGTACTTGGGAGCGTACAGTCAAGCAGGCTGGGAGTGTGCCATCGAGAGCAATTGGGAGTGTACTTGAGAGCGTGCTCGGGAGTGTGATTGAGAGCGTCTTGAGAGCTTACTTTGTAGCGTAAAGTCAAGCACGCTGGGAGTGTGCCATCGAGTGTAATTGGGAGTGTACTTGAGAGCATGCTCGGGAGTGTGATTGAGAGCGTCTTGAGAGCTTACTTGAGAGCGTAAGTCAGGCAGGCTGGGAGTGTAAGTCAAGCAGGCTGGGAGTGTACAGTCGAGTGCAATCAGGAGTGTACTTCAGAGCGTATTTGGGAGCGTACAAAGAAGTGCATTTGGCAGTTTGGTTTCAAGTTTGTTGAATGCAGCATGATGTATAGTATCAAGCGAACATAATTGCACGAGTATCATAGTAATCTAGTCAATGTGCAGGTCCATAGGACTTCATAGTGCCACGGGTCAAATATGCTATGGATCACCGACCCAAAAACAGCTTCTCTATGAGTTACGCGTCGCGTAAGGTCATTTTTGCCGGTGGAGAAGATGAAGTGAGCTTGATCTTTACTGAACATGTGCATTTATGTCAACTGAAGGTGTTCCGAACAAGACCAAAAATCATCTCTAAACGCACTAAATAGTCTGGCGAATGGCATTGCGATCGACAGTCACTGAAATGGCATTGCAAGCGACACTCACACAATCGAATCGTGAGAGACCGTTGAGATAACTGCAGAGACAGAATGACTGAGCAGAGTGACGATAATCATCACTGAAGGACCCCAAATTGGGATTGAATAAGGGGATCATTTGGAGCCCTCTACGGAAGGCACTGACTGGGATGTTCACCAAATGGCTTACCAAACTGGATGCTGAATGATCATACTGAAGGCCAAAAAGCCTCTTTCGCAGATGGTGAAAAAGTATGAATGTAACTACTCACGGGCACCGTGTAAGAGCTTCCGGCTGCGAGGGATGATTCCATATACATCATGACTGGCCAAAAATGCAATGATCAAGGGTTAGGGTGAGCACAAACGCACCTGAATATTTCTGTGGTATCAATGACCATTTCATGAGAACCTTACTGGACAGATACAAGGTCATACCTGATTCACCATCACCGATGGCTATGATACTGAGAGCAGAAGCTACAATCCATGCCTCAAAGTCAAACCTGCTTCATACGCGCTTACTGAGCACCAATATGCCTGCCAAAGCAGCTTCCTATATGGCAATAACAATCATTAATGGGTTAGGCCAGCAGAGTTACTAAAGAGGAAATGGAAGAGCTGGAGTGCTAGCTCACATCGAAGTAGAGTGAGTATGCCCGGTGACTGGAATGCGTACAAATTGGATACACTGATGCATTCTTCAATAGCGTTGGCGATGACGATGATAAGCAATGTGCACATGCCACTCTCGATGCCGCAGAGTCACGACCAGGGTCATACTAAACTTAAGGATTTCACCGAGATTATGGTGTCCAATTCCAACAATGATCTACCCTTGGAAGCAGTTACTAGTGCGAGATTGGATGGTCGGAGGCCGGACATTCCTGATATTGAAGTAGGGAAAACAGTGTCCCTTTGCATGTTCCTGTAACTGCGGAGGTCTTGTATTAGCCGCTAGGGTTGCAGCGCTACACATCATAGACTGGGTAAGTACAAGCTTACTTAGACCTCGCCAAAGATCTTAGGTTACAATTGAGCATCGAACCATTGAGCCTGCTGTCAAGATCAATATGATCCACATGTGCAACCGAATCATTATATCGCTGGACGCTGGCATACGTGTCCTTCTACTAGTCTCACTTTTTCAGTCACAAGACACATTTCACTTACACGATTTCGAGAATTAAATCCTATTTGGAGGCATTACAATACAATACAACACGACTCCTGCAATGCCTCCAAAGGGAACTTATAGGCTCCCATTGCAAACTGCTAATGAGCTCCAGAGCATAGAGACAATTCCGGCATCATTTGGTCACGGTACTGCAAGCCTCGCCAGTCGAATTTCCACCCTTATCAAACACGTGAGTTCATGAATCCTGCCAGCAGACATGATCAATGAAATTGAGTGTGATGATTACAGTTCTGATTACAATGATGAAGAGTCTGAACCCAGTAGTCACAGTGACAAGTATAATAATTGCAGTGATACCGTTGAATTCGAGGTTACCATGGTCAATATGCGACAGATACTGGAGCAGCAGCAGAATTTCATTGTGGTACTCTTCCGAAACATGAAAATGAAGCCACCACCGTCTTGTACAAAATCAGAAGTCAAGTTGCAGAACCTACCCCCGAAATGGTACTGTGGAGGCCCACGCAAATTGGAAACCATTGTTGGCACCCTTTGCACTAACTTCCGAACTTACAACCGCCAATTGCCAGGAGGGAATACCTACATGGTTCAGTACATGCTAATTCATCTCAGTCACTGGGTCAATCATCTCGATCATACCAAACAAACGATGAGCATGAACAACCATGTAACCTGGGGCCACAATCAACTCGGTAACAACCACACATGTCTACATAACTACAACTGATTCGTTACCAGAATCCCGAAAGAGTAGGGAGACAAAAATTGGAACTAGAACTCGTCCACCCGAAAGTACCATGAAATGGTGCAAGGCAACCACTTTCTCAGATGAGAACATGTACGCAGATGCAAATTGACTTTGAAGAAACTGGAGGGACACCGGGTGGGACGAGAAGCAGCATATGATCATTCTTTTCAATATGATCTGGGCTGGGCTCAAACCTTCTCTTCACCCAAAGTTATGGCCATTTAACAAGGCAAATGGGAGATTCGACTCAGTCGACGATCTTTTCAACTCAGTGCCAGACTTTGACACACCGCCACCAAATAACCATAAGCCGTAACAACCTACTGAACGTGGAATTGGTAGTTAGGAGAGAGAGAAGACACCTTCTGAAGCATCGACATCGACCTTGGTGGGAGGAATATCAACATTGGAAGCTGACTTCGGAACAAAACCTGGCTCAAAATTGCCACTTCCACCTGCGCTGTGGGTAACCCAGGATGAGTGTCAGCGGCAATTTTATGTGACAGTGGGCATGACATGCGCAGTGAAGCCATTCTATCTTTGGAATGCCCAAATTACTTACAGCCCAAGAAGTCCTAATACAATTCCACCCGAAAACATGTTACCAATAAGGGAGAATGCTAAGTCAAATGGCAATAATCGCTTGGTGTGCAGAAGGAACATAACTGACCTACATCTTCTCGTTTGTAACCCCACAAGAGAGGTTGGATGAGATATACCTGAGAATTCAGGCAGTCGCAATGTGCGTGTATATCGCGACTTTCACCAAGTCTCAAACGCATCGGGTATCATTATGTCTGAGCGCTGTTTAGGAGAGTGCAAGGGCTCTCATATTTAATCAATATCTCTGCCGCACAGAGACCACAGATTCAACGCATATCATTCATGAGGTTGAGATAGGACACCGACATGACAAAATGCAGGGTGTACGAGATCTAATCAACTGTGGTGGAATTTTCATCTTTATGTCTCAAAGCTCCATCAGAGGCTCGGACTGTAACACCAGACAGCTCATACAACTACCCTTGGCCTCAATGGCCATGTAATTGAGCACACGAATGACAGCCAAAAAGCAACTATTTTAGTTAAATATTGAAAGCACCTAGCTCTGGTTGATGCATCAGATGTGATAGTGGTACTGATCAAGGCATATTATCTGGTTTTTGGAATCCTGTGGTTCCGAGCTCGAAATCCAAAGACAGACTGGGTGAAGAAATTACTCTGGTTATTGAGGAACCCAATCGGTACAGACACCGATGATACTCTGCCAATCAGCCAGGGGGAATATGCAGATAGCATTGAACTGCTTTCGGCCACAGCTTTTGATGGCCAACATTCCGGCGAGGAAGTAACTGCAGCCGTCGCCTTGAAGATAGATGATTTGATTCAATTGCTGCGAGCTACGGTTGAGCAGACTCACGAAAATGGTAAATCCCCTTGTGGGCTGCATGGGTGAGCAAGGAGCAGTAGCAAAGGTTGTGGCCGATGAGCATCCACAAGGGAACAGTGAATGACAACAATTGGCTCACCGAGACCTGAAAGGAGTGACTGGATGGCGGGGCTTGGTTCCATCAGAAGCAACCCTCAAACAACATGGCCTCCGAGATTAGACCCTAACCACTGCTCCCATTCCCCTGAGAGATGCATGGGCTGCAATTGCAAGATGGAGTATGTTTCAAATGGGTATGTACCAATGTTGGTGGTTATATTGCCACCAAGTACTCGGAATTTGTACAGATTTTTATCAAAATGAATGCAGAAAAACTGGCACCGCACAGATCAATTGACCATGCAATTGATATAAACCCGGGCTACTAATTACCTCTGGCCGGATCTACAATGTCTCATAAGCTGAACTTAGAATACCCAAAGCATACACCGAAACAAATCTACCCAATGGATTCTTCCAGTAATTGTCCTCACCGGCAGCAGGTCCAATCTTATTAGCCAAGGAAAAGACAGCGACCTGAGACTCTGTCCCAACTACCGGGTACTGAACAAGGTCTTGGTAAAAAGCTGGTATTCTCTTCCCTGGATCTTGAAGATAGTTGAGTGACTTCACAGAGCATGTAACTTCACAAAGCTGGACCTTCTGAACACCTATCACCTCATCCAGATCAAAGAAGACAATGTATACAGGATGCTTTTCTGACCATAAAACAGTGATTTGGAATCACAGGTTATACCTTTCGGCTTCCCAAATGCACCAGCTATGTTCAACTCATTTATTGACGATTGCTTACAGTCATATATTGAGCTTTTTGCTGTGTGTGACCATGACGATATCCTAACTTACTCGACCAATGATATGGAGCATGAAGCACACGTACAAAATATGCTGAGGCCACTACAGGATTTTGGCCTTAACTACAATGGCAAAAACTATCAATTCAGGGTCTCGGGAATCGGCTTCCTTCCATTTTTATTCACCTTCCCAGGGATAGCTATGGAATCGGTCTGAATTGCAATATCTGGGAACTGGGCAATTCCAGAATCAATTCGGGATGTACTAGTGCTTCTTGGACTTGCCAATTTCCACTGGCTGTGCTTTAGGATATATTCAAAGATAAAGCTATGCTTCATAGAGCTACTGAAGACGACCACAGAAACAGCACACACTCCAAAAGCCCCTGGCAAAACACTGAGGAAGTCAAATAACCCTCAACTAAAATGGGAAAGGACTTGGGAGGCCAAGCTATCATTATGAAAGCTTAGGAAGGCCATTACCCAAGCACCAATCATCCAGCATTTTGATCTGGCAAACCTGATAATTCTCCAGCCCGATCAACACAGCTTTGTAATTGCAGGCATTGTCAATCGCTTTGGCAGGTTCAGAACTCAACGAGCAGTCAATTTCTACTACAAAAATACGCCCCTGTCGAGCGGACCTGTGACACTGACAATTGGGAGCTTCACACGATCATGCAAATAATGAAGTATTTGCGACACTCCCTTAGGGTGGCAAATCACAAAATCCTGATACAATGTGACCACAAGAGTCTGGTGTATTTCCAACCATCCAAAGTGTTTTCCCAAAGACAGGCTAAATGGACGAAAATTGTTTCTTCATGCGACTTAGTAATTGAGCATCTTGCAGGAAACACTAACCTGATAAGGGGACCCTCTTGATGATCTGATTCTGAGATTGGATATGAGAGACCTACTCTACTACATTTTGCAGCTATAACAGCCATTGAACATTTTGTTGATCTCCTACCAGTTATCAAGACAGCCCAGGCTACCAACTCACTGACTACAGATGAAAACAAGAATATCTTTAATATCCGAATGGTCAGCTACCCTGACTTGACAGTGAATGGTACAGTGGAGGGTGGAATGGACACGCATAAGAATTGGAAAGTCATCTCAAGGGCCCTGACATACAATAAAAGGATATACATACCAGAACCTTTCCGCAGTACTGTAATAGATCTTTTTCTTGACAGTCCTGAATCTGGCCACTTTGGAGCCCATAGAATGGCTCAAGTCAAATTTGGAGATTTCTACTAGCCTGCGATGGATGCTGTAGTACGACAGTATGTTGCCGCATGTAAGATATGCCAACAAATCAAGGCACCATGTCATATACGCCACAGAATCAATATGCCACTACCACCACCCGATCAATCTTGGGATAGAGTCACCATGGATTTCGTCACTGACCTTTCTAAGCCGACAGCTTCGGCATGCACTAGGGGCTGGGTAATCGTTGACCGATGAAATAAGATGGCAATCTACCTCCCCTGCCGGAATGGCATCCACTCACCGGAACTGGCACATGTGTTATTTGAACAAGTGATCTGGAAGCACGGCATACCAGCTAATGTTATCACTGACTGCGGCACACAATACATCAGCCGATGCTGCAATTGAGTTAGCTCTGACACGAGCCTCAATCACCAACTTTCGACTGCCATTCATCCCCAAACAGACTGCCAAATGAAGCGCAAAATCCAGCCCATGGAATAATACGTATGAGTCTTATGCAACTACGAGCAAGATAACTGGGTTGAACTCTGACCATTGGTGGAATTCACGTAGAACAACTGGATGCACCCTTCGACAACGATGACCCAGTTCTGTGTAGTGTGTTCTCAGCATTCCATTATGCAGTTTAGGACACTGACAGCAACAAGCCTCAAGTTAGAGACCCTAGCAGACATCTTGCTTGAAGCACTGAAGGAAACTTGCCGGGTCCTCCAAGAGAACTTGCTTGAGGCTTAACAGAAACAGACAATCCACACTGCTTGGAAGAACATCATTCTCAATGTGGCAGGTAGAGTCTGGCTCTCGGCAAGACACTTCCGTACAACCAGGCCTTTAAAGAAACTTGACTACAAGCATGCTGGACTATATATAGTAAGTAAGACCATTAATAGGAACACATACAAATTAGACTTGGCAAAGACAATGTGCAATCACAATGTGTTCCATGTGTCACTACAGGATCATTACACATCTCCAATTACAGGCGAACCCTTTTCAAAGCCACATCTATTTATTCTTTACAAGTCAGAGGAGTGGGAAGTCGATCTGACTTCTGACTCCAAATGACACTACGGAAAGCTAGACTGTGTAGTCCATTGGGCTGGCTACAGCATCATCTGCACGAGTTGGAAACCAACAGCAAATCTTGAAAATACTCAGGAGCTAGTTGAGGAGTTTCACGGAAAGCACCTGGCAAAGCCACATTAAAACATTGAGGTGAGACCAAATAGAGTACTTGAATTCCTTTTCTTCTCTTCCTATTGGATACCGGTTCAGTACAAATGGTGTCGGCACTAGTCTTACCGCCTCCAGATAGTAGTTCTCTGGAGGTAGACCGTTCCCATGTGCTAGATCTGCTGAATGAACGCCCAGAGCAGCATCAATTGATCGTGGTATCAGTTTACTTGTTTATCTCAGCTGGGGGATTAGGCTACTTGTTTTCCTCAGTTGGTTGTTTTTCTGGTTTCATCTTGTTTCTCCATGTACAGAATCATGCAGCCCATGGAATCTGCGCCCAAAGAAGGAACTGATATAACAGCGGAGGTTTTGTACTAGTGGCTAGAGGTGCAGCGGAACACAGTATAGGCCGGGTAAGTACAATCTTAAGTAGACCTCACCACAGATCCAAGATTACTATTGAGAATCTTACCATTAAATCTACTTTGAAGATCACTCTGATCCAAGTGTGCAGCCATATCCTTATATTGCCGGACTCTGGCATACGAGCCCTTACAGTTTCTTCTTTTCTCTTCTCTTTACTCCTTTACTTCATTAGATCCCAGACCAGTATAAATGGCATCCATACAGGTTTTAACCACCTCCAGATCTAAGTCAGGTGGTGGTTGAGTCTTCACATACACCGGAAACACCGGATTAACCGAATAACTACTAGATGGTATGTACCGGTTATGGGATATATGAGTTTGTGCGTTTGTATTCATTGAACGGTGGTTTGATTGTTTTCTTTTCTTTCTTACTCTTGTATGGGTTGATACAGCATGGGGGGTCTGCATCTAATGAGGAGGATAAATTAATGGCATGACTGCATATGATGTGTCCAGGGCTGGGTATCACCCGCATTATACATAGCCAGCTTGCGTCAAGTCCAAGATCTTCAGCAATATTCTTACCTTCTCTACCTTTAACTACTCAACAATTTTGACATCTACATTTGCAACAGTATCTACTGAGTTACATTCACACAAGGCCATACACTGCTGTATGCCTTTACAATAAGATTAAAAACAACTTTCACATTTTACCATGTTTGGATACATGGTTTAATTTCAATATAAGTATATTTGATCTAACAAACCACAGTACTCCTTATACATACCCACCAATGTATATTGGAAAATGATTGTTAAATTGAATTGAATATCTATCTTCCTATCCAGCTATGTTTTGTTGGATTCCAGTTATGTCAATGTAGATGAAATTTGTTCGAATACTCATGAATTCAAATTAGGGAATATGGTATCAGATGTGTATAACAAATGTCAGATTATTATAGCCTGCAGTATCATATATTGACACTGCTTGTATATTGGAACCAGACTAATCTACACTACTTTTCATTACTATAAAGGACAAATATTATATTTTCCTATATAGTTAAATATTAGTCAGTATATAAACAAATTATATAGAAAGAAATAAATATACTTTTACTGGTAGTGGTTATTACTTACTAAAATAAAGATCAGTATGACTATTAACTACCATCTACTAATATGATATTCATAAAACTTTGTATTTATTTCTATTATACTTCTATATTATATTTGACACTTGACTAAGTATATAACATATAATGGATACAATTGAAATCCAACAGTACTTTTATATATAAACTGTGCCATATCACATAGAATATCTATCTAACATATTAGAAGAAATGCAGTTGCATAATTGTCTAGATTTATTGTAATAGATTATACAATCTAGTACTTTTATATATATTGTACTTTTTCTAATTAATTATTTCTATACCACTCAGATTTATACTAAACACAACTTTCCTTGTGGTAGTTGTTACTTGAACTAAACTATTATTGAAGATCTGCTCTAGGTTGATTATCTATTTATTTATTATATGTAAACCTAACTTTGAATATTATATATACTAGTATTATTGATATAAATAATACTATAATATTTTATTGAAGTATATAAAGGATAATTATAGTGGCTTCAGGAATTACAAAATACATTCCTCAGTGTGAGTGATTTCAGGCAAGTGAGGGACAGCAAGTTGAGTAGATGATAAATGTGTAAGGGATAACACCCATATACAGAATGGTAAACAAAATGTTACCAATTAAACTTTTGATTATGGTGCCTTTGATACTTCAAATTAATATCTGAGTTTCAAAGAGATGAGAAAGAACTATGCAAATGCAGGAAGGCATGGGAAAGTTATGGCTTTAATGTTAGGGGTAGATATTAACATTATTGTAAATAGTAAAGATTCAAATCACTCCAGAGTACAAACAATCACTTGTAATTACGTACTGCAAATATGTGATTGGATTACTAAGCAAAATTAATCTTCATTAGGGGTTCATGCTTTAGATGTGGAAAATTCCGCATCATATCACATCAATGATACATCATTCCACATGATTGATGATCGAGACGTCTTAGATGTGTAACGAGGCGAAGGTTCACATTTGAACGATCTACTATAAAGACCGATGGATGCAGTATAAAATGATGTAGCAAAGTCACAAGCTCGATAATTTTTATCTATCTATAAAAAATACCAAGTAGAACTGGAGTTTAAAACTTGGAGAAAAGCTATGACAATCCAATTATGTTCGATTATTCCTCGCCCATCCGTCTATCATCCAACTCCACCCCAACCCTCCCCGGCAACTCAGACTCCGCCCCATCTGATATCTCACTGTCTGACCTCAACATTATCGTTCCTGGGAACGATAGTTTTGCCTTCAGCCATGCTGCACATTGTACTATAAACGCCCATAGCATATCCTCCCTACACCGATCGCCTGCGATATTGTCTTCATTTCTGGAATTTTCACGATTCTCCATTTTGAATTGGAACCTCAATACATCCTTCCTCGTCACAATCCCACATAATGTTCCATGGTGCCCTACCAATACAACCTTCGGTCCTACTTTCTTGAAGATCTCCATTACTGTTTCCAGGGGCAGGCGAGGATGAACAGTCAATGGAGTGGGATCGATAAAACGCGCAAAATCGATGGAAAAACACCCACCAGTATAGGGAGAAGTGGAGACAGCGACGGTTGCTGATAAGGGTGATCGTGTTTGCTGTCGCGGCGGCATGAAGAAACATCGAGCTGTGGGGGGAATAGTCCGTTCCCGTTTTGCCCGCTCGACGCCGTACTTCAGCTCGCTGCGGTTTATGTAGCCCAGGATTAATTGAGAGGAGCAGTCCCGCACAATTGGAAAACCTTGGAATGAAGTGGTTTTCAATATTTGTTCTACGAGATGCATTATCGATTAGGACTAAGGCACAATACAGAAAGATATTTAATAAGATGGGGCTTACCAATATCTTCCATGGTCTTTCCAGACACCGGCAACACCGTGAGTTCACTGTTCATGACCTGCGAAGCCGGGACTCCAAAAGTATGCTCTTCTTTATTATCCAAAAACGGAAACCCATTGAACCAGATCATCCTGTCTGCTATCCCACCCTTTCCCAAGCGCTCTGATACAGCCTTGGTAACTCCTACCACAATCATAGTTGGGAGGATATACGTCAAGGCCCCAGTAAGTTCAAACATGATAACTACTACCGAAACAGTAATGTGCATTATCCCACTGAGAGCTGCGGCCGCTCCAAGGAATGCATAAGTACCCGGTGTGATACACGAGACATCTGGTTTACAGCTGGCGAAGAAGCGGGAATCGGGGGAGGCCTCGTGCAGAGCTTGTACTAATATACCGACGGTCCTTCCAAAGGATGCACCAATTGCCATGGACGGAACAAAGATACCGGCAGGGACCTTGCAGCCGTACGATATAATCACCAGGAATATGCGGATGACAGTGGCCATTGTGAGGGAAAAAATTATCGACCAACGGTGGCCTGGTCTAATACCAGCGATCTTTATCAGTGCCATCGGAACCATCTATACACCACAGGGGGGAAGTATACCGACAGAGTCCATGATAATCATGGCCCCCTTCGCACTCACGGAACAATATTTCCATGCTTTCCGTCATGTCGATTCTTAAGAACGTATTGAAATAACATATCATGGCTGTTGCCCCAGCCAGAAATGCTGCTTCGTTGACAGAGTACCGGGAAAGAAATCGTTTGCGGAAAGCTTGTGCTCTTAAGTTCCACGTTATCACAAACTCGCCGTACAGACCACCAAAAATCCCTATTATGATGAAGAAAACGGCTTCAAAGAAATGCCAATCTCGATCATAGGAAACTTGGAACATGACAAGCTGCCCTGTACGGAACGGATTCATGGCCTATAGCACATGCTGAGTTAGTCGTACCATCTAGAGCTTAGGATGGATGGCGATAACGTACTGCCAACACCGCTGTAGCAACAAGCGCACAGAAGTAACTTCGCCACATTGTCTTTAATGGAAAGTTTGAAGACATTTCCTATCGAACATAAAATTAGCAGGCTTTCAGGCATTGGACTTCTGCAACGCCAACCTCCAGGGAAAATATGACGCCTCCAATTGGAGACCCAAATGCGACTGCTACTCCCGCAGCGGCACAGGCAGACATGATCTCCCGCATCTTGGAAGCATTCATCCTGTATTTGTCAAACAACCGACTGATGACGCTGCCAGTGCAAACAGCATAGTGCACACTAGGGCCTTCTTTTCCAACGCTCAACCCCGACGCAATGGCCAAGGGTAAACCAATTGATTTGATGAAAAGCGTCCACCATCCAAGAAACCCTTTCATGATAAAGCCAGCGATGATACACTTAATTTCTGATATACCGGAGCCTGCGGCATATGGCGCAAACGACTTCACCAAAACGGCGGATGTAAGAGCGAAGAGTATCTGCTCGACATTCAATTTATGATAGCGGTACAAACTGCGACCTGACATACCGAAAATGATACGTAGAGAATGTAGTTCACCGGCCAGATCATGCTCCACGGCTTCCATTCATCGCAGGCTGTATCGTATCCGTCAGTCATGCCAGACTGCCAAAGCACTAGCGGGTTCTATTCACTTCCTTCAGTTCCCCAACAGCAAAAGTTTTCATTGAGATAGAATGCCGTTGCACAGTGTCCCCGTTTTATGTCGGATAGCCACTCCGTCACGATATTCAAGAACGATGCATTGAGGCCGATTGCGATACCTATTTATTCCACATTATTCAGTAGAGGTTCTACCACTCTTCACACCACTGAAGCCTACCTATTATCGTGACAACAATCCATGCTTGACCAGCATCATAAGTATCCCAGAGTTTATGCCGCAAGTGCGCCGCACGGCTACCTGTGAGAAAAAGGCCATCCTTATTCTTCTTCCTCGTAATCCGTCGCTGATGCTGAGCACGCTCAGCATCCTGAACCCAATCTACACAGAATGGTACCAGTGGCACTCTACAGTGTTGACGAGAGGAAGGGTACCAACCTATCGTAGTAAAATCCTAGATTAGAATAGCTAGTTAGTACAATTTAGTGTGCTTCAGCAGAGCATATCGCACAGCTGGAAGTACAAACTTCATATCTTCGAATCTCCTCTATCTCATCAATGTCTTGTGTAGGTCGAATGTCTTCCAGTGGCTGACCGTTCTCGGCGGAATATGTCGATATCTCAAATGAAAAGCGCGACGATAGGGATGGTCGGCGCAGTATGCGCTGATGAGAAGAGGTCATATCATGTAGCTGGTTGTTAGGTAATGACAAGTTGGTTTAAGAAATGCACTGCTCCAGACATTCGCAAAGCTGGTGCATATACTGACTCATACGCCAAGCCGGGAGCCTTGCAATGCTGTCGATCTCATTTGCACCGAAAGAGCAGTTTTGGGTATCGGGCCATATCCCAGCCAAAATACCCTGTGTCTATGGTCAAAGTCTGAATTTTGCAATTGGGGCAGTTACCACTCTTAAATTAAAAATATATCCCTAGGGTGATAGGAGGGGAGCATTATCCAGTGGATTATAATGGGTTTTTGGACTATATGGTCTTCCTGTACAACTGCTGGGACTACACTCCAAAATAAACTGCCAGAGGCTCTCCTTTTGATTAAGTCTCCTGTAGTAGCACCTAAAACATTCTACACAATCAAATTGTTAATTACATTATGTGTGGCTTTGTCAACCTTGCTGCCCTTCCAGAATCTACTCTCTTTGGCTTTCACCCTACCCTCTTTGCTGCAAACACCACCCATACCACCCATTGCCAGGTAGTGGAACACAACGAAACATATTATTTCATCATTAAGTCACAATGGCCATTGTTATGGAGTGCAAGCCTAGCAGATTGTTGGTAGAGATTTGGTACTTTTTATAAGACTGTTTTTCTACATTCAATAGCAAAGTCAACACTCCAATTGCTTTTCCTCCACAACATGGTCCAAAAAGTAACCATAGTCACAGCATCACTCTGGGGATAGAGATGGAGACTGTTTATTATTTAGCTTGATGGATTTGGCTCTAGCAGACTATCCAATCTGTAAGATTCAAATTGATCCACTAACATTATCTCTATATTGGGTGGGGCAGAGGTTAGATGATATTGGAGACAATAGGGTGATTTCAAAAACAAGCCAAGAGCATTCAGTTAGGGGTATTCCCTTCGCCAAGACTGTAGTACCTGGAGAATTAATCGGATACTTATTACGGAGTTACTGTCAGTCTAGTCATGTTGCTTGTATAACACCTATGCGAGCCATTTCAATTAAGGCAGTCATGTTGTTCTTAGCAGAATTAAACATGAGTTATATGTCAAGTGAGTAAGCAATAGAGCTTAGAAGATTCAGTCTTGATCATGCACCTATTTTGTCATCACAGGAAGACAAGGTCTCACTTTGGTTCAGCAGTGCGAATACTGTTTAACTACTTCCATTATCATGAATAGTAGCAGAACATGTCTCAGTAAACTGGAAATCTCTCCAATGTGCAGACATGGCAGCTGATAGTTTAAATGCCTGTGTGGGGAACTGCTGACCTATAGCCTAATGCATTAGGAGCAATCAGGGTACATTCTGGCCAAAGAGAATCCTCTTGGCAGAAGCATGATGTGACTGAGGGAGTTATGATGTTAGTTGAAGAAATAGGACTTATGGCAACTATGCACATTGGTTAGAGCCAGTATACATTGTAACATCAAACTCGGTATGAATACGAGCTGACAAAGCACATCCCATAATGGCAGGCTTGTGGTTGGTTGCCACACGATAATCATAATCATACTACTCTGATTGCAGTGCTGAACAACAAGCCTATTGTTAGACACTCAAAATGATTTGCGATGAAGCTTAGAGTGACATTTATCAGCTGATGATTAGTGATAGCAAAGGTTATGGGTTATCCGGCTGTAGTCAGGTTTTGAAACAACCCAGAGGCCTTGGTCCAGGTCAGGAACCACAAAGCAACTCGAACGGGCTAACCTGTGTGGCGTTATTATCCAGACTGGACATAAAGCAGCAGTTTTTTGGCCGGGTTAGAACCAGACAGCAATTCCGACACTATGGTTTCTAAAACTTTGGGTTCAACTGACTATTTCCGTTCTGATCATATTGTGACATGATCAGTATGTAGATTGTGTAGTTCTAGCTGATCTTTCACCTTCCGCTTTCAGATTTGCGATCAGACTGATATTTGTTGAGTTGCTGTGGAATAAGGGCATATCTTGGGCAAAATTTGCGGGTTTTCAATACAGCCTCAACCAATGATTGTTGGATCACAAATCTAAAATTGGCAGGTGAAGAGCGGCTAGAACTGGACAATCTATGTACTGTTTATGTCACGATACAATCAGAACTCAAATACTTGATTTGAGCGAAGGTTGTAAGGTCAAAGTGCCGGATTTTTGGTGGTAAAACAGGCCCAATTGCGACGGTCTGGGTGTTCGTGTGGTAAAGCCCATTGTAATTGTTTCGTTCCTGTTTCAACCCTAACCCAGAACCATTCTAGCGGGTTGGAACCATTGCTAATGCTAAAGCGGTTCAAACTACTGTACATTTCGAGTATGAGTAGTGAATGTGGTAATCGTGATGTGTTGCATTATTTCATTACTATGGGGTATGAGGATAGCCTACAATATCAGCAGAAAAACTCTTCAAAACCACTTACATCTCAACACAATCATTTGAGGAATGCATAGCGATCAATACTGGCTGGTAAGTAAGTGTAACGGCGATACGTGACCCGAGGCCGGGTAAACGCCATTGTATCTTGATCGCTGCTGTGACATTTAGATCAGTGTTGAATATCTTACCACTATACTGTCCATGTATACCACTCACTTTCGTGTGCAACCGTATACCATATCATACGTCTGCGGTGAAGCGGAGGCGTATGTGCTCTTATACTATATTCGATTTTCAGTAATTGGATACATTTCGCTCACGAGGATATAGGAGCTTTATGCGTATTGTCCAAATATGGCAAAATCGACAGGAAATGAACAGCTTGCATGCCAATTTTACCATCAGTCCTCTAATATGCCTTCTAAGAAAGCTGCCAGAGGTCAATTGCACTTGGCTAGTATACGTTCGAGCACGGAAAACCTATGATCGCTTCTCGGCCGAGAAACTCCTATTCCCACCCGAGGAGCCTAAGTACTTCCAGAGGTTGAGATCCACGAGGAGGACGATCACGACAACCAAGAAAACACTGCCGACATGGAAGATGACCTGAACGACGGCCTAGATGACAACCTGAGGGACATCCTGGGCGACAACCCCAGCGAACCCGAGCCTACCATGCAATCCGAGATCGCGTCCATGTGAAAGATGATCTATGATCAATGAGAAATGCTCAACAATGACATTCAACAGAATACTCAACTATGCATGCAAAATGCCGAGCTGATGGAGGCCGACCAGGAATACCAGAGAGAGTCTATTCGAAGAGAAGCAACGAAAACGAAAACCTTCGATTTCACCCATCCAGAACAGTACTGCAGCGGAGCAATGGAGCTTGATTACTTCCTCGACATGTTACGATCTAACTTCCAATCCCAATCGCATCTATTCCCGCACGGAGATCCCAAGAAAGTCAAATCCGCAGCGAGCCATTTCAGTACATGGAACAATCACCCGGACCCGGCACAGAGACAGACACAGATGACCGATCCATTGGAGTGGCTTCGAGACCTGCAGAGAGACGCAGATCCCAGTTTGGAAGACTTCAAGGCCTTCTTGGAAGAAATGCAAAAGATGTATGGTGACAAGGACTGAAAACTGAACGCGACAATGAAGTGTATGACCAACTTCCTCCCAGGAGTGAATGAACCGGTGAGAGTCTTCGCCAATGGAATCAAAGCACATTGGAGCGCAGCGGGATGGCTTCCACAAGAAAACAAGAACCTTTACGAAATCGCTTGGAGCGGACTACGACCAGGACTTAAGTCCAAGATCAAGCCGTTGACCCCAAAGAATGGAAGATGTGACAGTATGGAAGAGCTTTTTGACTGCGCCGCTGATTCAGAAGTCAAGCCGGATGGCAAAAAGCCCCAACCGCAGCAACCACATCAACAGCAAAAGCAGTCAGGAGAATCAGCTCAACAAGGCGGCAAGAAAAGCAACTTCCGACCATCTATATCCGAGGTGGCCAAAGCACTGAAGCCCGACAAGTCAACGTCGGATAAGGATGATAAATGCACTCCAGTGAGTTGGGTCTCGCCAGAGCTCTATGAAACTCGGAAGCTGTAAGGAAAATGCATACGCTGCAGGTCACCTAAACATAAAACATTACGGTGCATGAAATATACTCTCACCAACTTCCCTCAGAACTTTGCTCCTAAGGAGACAGAAAACAAATCAAACACGAGCGATCCTTCGATAGCCAACAACCAAAAAACTACCCTACCTCTCAGGGTATTGAGCTCGGTGGGAGAGGATGGATGAACGGGAACTTGGATTGCCGTCATTGGGTACGAGGGCGTTATTGGAAACATGAGAGGAAATTCAACTGCATCGGATATCACTAAGGCCAATGGTTGTCTTACAGAACCCAAAAGCTCTCATATCAAGCCAGTACTTGTGTGGAATGGAAAGACCGGATTCATCGCACATTGTCCACAAAGTCCAGATACGACATCAACATGGAGAATCGCGATGAATACAAACACTCATTGATTGCGGCGCTACAAGCATCTTCATGTCTCCACAACTTCTCAATAGACTTAGACTACTCCACAAAGCAGTGCACATCACAACTCACGGCGTTGACGGTCAGGTGATCGTGCATGCGAGGGAGAGCCGCAAGATGGCGACGACGGTCCAATATATGGATTATCTAGCCCCAGTCCATGAACCGAAGGTGCCTGTCATCCCAATGAGGGCATATGATCTAGTACTGGGATTACCATGGTTCAACACCCGCAAGCTGGAGATCGACTGGGCTACCGCCTGATTAACTCCATTAAGAACCCCAAGCGGCCAAGGGGAAGCACGCGGATCAGGTATGATAGTGTGGTGGTACGAAGGTCGGGATGATGAAACTACTAACATACAGCTGCCAGACATCGGTAGGAGTACACCGACGATTAACACAACGTCAGAGATCCCTGTGGATCCAGATGGAAAATGAAGGGAGAGCGGTGAGGACAGTCCTACTCCAGATATTGAAATACTCGGAGCAATCGCATTCGACGATCTTTTAGCTAGCAATGAGACCCTCGTGACATTCGCCCTACAAATTGGGGAATGCAGTGAACTGCTGGGAGCGACTATGGAGGTCACCACTTTGGAAGATCGAGGTGAGATTGAGACAATCAACCCAAAGCGCTGGATGAGTGAGCAGGGAGCAGCGGTGGTAGTTGCGGCTGAAGAGGAACCTAACTCAGGTATGCTTGAATGACAGCTACCGACTCGCCAAGTCACGATGTGAGGTTGTTGGACTAGCGGGGTTTGGCTTATTCCTGGGTGTACTGCTTGATCCGCAGGTCCCTGGTTTTCCTTCCCTATAATCTTCCTAAATTCCAAGTCGGAGATAGAAGATAACGTACAGATCCTGGATCAGGTACTGTACCTACTGATAATGGAGGTCGTATCCCTGTGAGATACAAGGACTATGTGGACGTGTTCCGCAAAGATATGGCAGAGACTCTGACACTGCACCAACCAATTGACTTTGCAATCGATCTGGAACCAGACTTCAATTTACCATATGGCCAAATCTACAATCTTTCGGAAGTCAAGTTGAAAACCCTCAAGTCCTACATCGAATTAAACCTAGCCAATGGATTCATTCAGCGGTCACGATCGCCTGCGGCAGCACCAATCTTGTTTGCAAAGAAGAAGGACGGCGGACTGTGGCTGTGAGTGGACTACCGAGCTCTCAATAAGGCCACTATGAAGAACCGATATCCTCTCCCACTGATCTTGGAGATGTTCGACAGATTGCGAGGAGCCCGGATCTTCACGAAACAGCACCTCAGGAACACCTATCACCTTATCCGAATCAAGAAAGGCGATGAGTACCAAACCGCGTTCCGCACTCGGGATGGGCAGCTAGAGAACCGAGTCATGCTGTTCAGGTTGATGAACGCACCAGCTACTTTCCAAGCCTATATCGACAATTGCTTACGGCCTTACATTGACGACTTCGCTGTGTGCTACCTTGATGATATACTGATCTACTCGACCAACGAGGAGGAGTACGGAGAGCAGGTATAAAAAGTGCTGGAACAACTACGAGAATTTGGTCTCTATGGCAAAGCCGAAAAGTGCCGTTTTGAAGTCTCAGAGGTGGAATTTCTTAGATTTGTCATTAGCCCTGATGGGATTGCCATGGAATCGGACTGCATATCAACGATTGAGGACTGGCCAACCCCAGAGACTGTTTGGAACGTGCAGGTGCTTCTTGGATTCACGAACTTTTACCGGTGGTTCATCAGGAAATATTGAAAGGTGACAACGCCAATATCAGACCTACTGAAGAAACCAGAGAACTCGAGGACATCTAAGCAGGACAAATGGGAATGGACTTGGGATGCCGAAATCGTGTTCAGGAAGTTAACAAGAGTCTTCACCTATGCACCCATCCTCAAGCATTTCGAACTGGCTGAGGCGATTATTCTGCAGACCGATGCAAGCGGCTTCGCCATAGCCAGCATTCCCAACCAGTACAACTGCTTCGGGATTCTCAGACCGGTCAACTTCTACCCTCGAAAATGTTCAGGTGCCGAACAGAACTATGACACTTACGATCGGGAGCTTTTGGCCATCGTGGAGACTATGAACAAAAGGCGTCACTACCTCGAGGGAGCGAATCATAAGGTTCTCATATGATGCGACCATAAGAACCTTGAATATTTCCAATCATCAAAAGTGCTCTCCCGGCAGCAGGCTAGATGGGTGGCGATCCTCTCTTTGTACGACTTGGTTATCGAACACCTGGAATGCAAGAAGAATCCGGCAGATGGACCATCGAGAAGACCTGACTATAAGAGTGGCTATGAGAATACGACGGCAAGGCTCCTGGCCACCATAGCAGCGATAACCATCACCGAATCATATGGTGAACTTCTACCGGAAATCAAGACAGCCCAGGAGACAGAGTTTTCAGCCACAAAAATACGGCCAACCTTGGTCGATGTTTCAACCGCAGATGAGAGTCAATGGAGATTAGTCGACGGAGTTATGACCTATGAGAGGAGGATATACGTACTCACGACACTCCACAGTAGACTGATCAGCGTCTTCCACGACAACCCCAAATCCAGTCACTTCGGAGCCCTGAAGACTGCCAAGCTCATATCACGAGATTTTTATTGGCCTGCGATGGAGTCAGAGATACAGAAGTACGTTGCCGGCTGCGAGTTGTGCCACCGAATCAACGCACCGTGTCACGCACGCAATGGAGTTAACATGCCACTGCCACCGCCGTCGTGCGCCTGGGAGGGACTTACCATGGACCTTATTACCGACTTGCCAGAGTCTACGGCATTGCGATACACCGGGATGCTGGTAATTGTCGACCATTTGACCAAAATGGCAACCTACCTCCCGTGCAGGAAGGATCTTGACTCACCAGAGTTAGCACGAATGTTTTTTGAGCTCATGATCTGCAAACGGGGTGCACCAGACAATATGACCACCGCTCGCGGCAAGGAGTTTACCAATCCATATTTGGACAGAGTTTGCTCCCACCTCATCATCAATCACCGACTCTCAACCGCTTTCCACCCGCAGACCGACGGTCAAAATCAGCCGCGGAATCAAACCATGGAGCAGTACCTCCGAGCCTTTTGTAACTATGTGCAGGACAACTGGGTCGAATTGTAACCGCTGGCGGAATTTGCGTACAACAACTCCATCCACTTCTCCACACTGATGACACTCTTCTGGGCGAACTTCAATTACCACCCCACAATGCTGTTCAAGCCTCCCAAGGACCCCAGTTCCAGATCTCAGGTGCAGGCAGACTCGTGGATGACAGGCATGGAAGAGACTCACCGAATTCTCCAGTAAAACATAATTGAGGCTCAGGAGTGGTAAACAAAGTACTCCGGTGGGCAGGAGATGACTTTTGGAGTTGGAGACAAAGTATGGCTATCGACCAGAAACTTGAAAACATCTAGCCCTTCAAAGAAGCTCAATTACAAATGCACAGGACCGTATACGGTAAGTAAGATTATCAGTAAGAATGCTTACAAACTAGACTTGCCGAGTACAATGCGGAACCACAAAGTTTTCCATCTGTCGCTTCCCGATTGTTATACACTGCCAGTCAGAGATCAACCATCGTCAGAACCATATCCGGTGATAGTCGATGAAACAGAGGAATGGTAAGTTGACCGCATACTCGACTCCAGGCGACGGTATTAGAAGCTGCATTATCTTATCCCAGGGGCCGGTTACAACCATATACGCATGAGCTGGGAACCGGTGGAACACCTTGACAACGCCCGAGATCTGTTTGACGACTTTCACCGAGAGCACTCTGATCGACTACGGGAATCGGGGTATGGAGTTCAAGAGTGGAGGTAAGGAGGACACAGAAGCAGTTTGGATATTTCATTTGTATTCTTGTTTCTCTTCTCTTTTCTTTTGATTGAATCTTGGCCTAGTATAAATGGCGTCGGGATGAGGCTTACCACCTACCAATGGAGGTGGAATTTCCCCGTGCGCCAAATCTGCCGAGAGTTTGCATTGGAGCTGGACAGATCAGTTGTGGGACTATGGACTCGGATGATTGCGTACCTAGAGTGATTGTTTCATTCCTTGTTTCCCTTTCCGTCTTTTCTCTTATATACTGGCTTTGGCAGTCCAGGAGGTCTGTGCCTAGAGAGGGGGATAATGTAATAGCGACACGTGACCCAAGGCCGGGTAAGTGCCATTGTATATAGGTCGCCGCTGCGACACTGAGATCAGTATCGAATATCTTACCACTCTATTCTCCATTCACACTCACTCACTGCTGTGTGCAACCATATACCATATCATACGTCTGCGGTCAAGCGTTGGCGTATGTGGCCATATAGTAAGTAGTGACATCATGGTTTTAAGATAGTTCAAAAAGAGCCTCACCCTAAGAACTGGCTACAAAGAGATTACTGTATTCCAGTAATGAGAAGAACAAGCTCAAGCAGTGAACAGTTAGAAATCTACCAGCAAATAAAGAATCCAACATATTGTAGCATTTTTATGATACCTATAAACATTATTCATGGTTATATAAATAAAAGTATCTTTCTATCACGCAAGTGCTTCACAATTGATGAGTATGTCTTATATGAACGAAGCTGAGGAGTTGTTGTAGGCTTTCCGCGAGTCAATCCATACATTTCACAAAAAACAATGTCTATTAGTAGTACATTGCATTTGGTGAATATTGGCACACATGGAATTACACCCTGTGCTACTCAATTACTAAGACAACAAAAGATTCCCCACTTGGATAGATATGGGAAACCAATCAACGAAATTGAGTAAGAACACTCAGGAGTGGATTACTCCAATCAATCAACTGGTGTCATTCAATACGAATGAACGAGTCATGTCTGGAGGAGTTATACCAATAGCCCCAAGAGATATTCAGAGAGACTTATTCAGTCTTGAAATACCTAGATGAAATCCCTTACAACACAGGATATTGGAAGTCCTGATTACATTACAGGCGGTAAAAATCTACAACCCCATGGGAACGACACAGACAGAAAGGCAAAATCTGCTACGAACACGAGAGCCACAACTAAAGAAACTACTGAAATGATTACAACAGGTAGCAGTCAATTATCAACGAGTTGAGAATATCAAGGAAAAGCTGTGAAGGTATTCGAATCTAGGGCTGTGTGAAATATCTATACTCAAGGTTAAGACAACTACCTAAGATACTTGAAGATTGTATCCAGGAATCAAAACAAGACAAAAGTTGGAGTTGTTTTAAAATCATTGGTTGCTTTACTCTGCATGAGAAAGAGTATATAGAGAAGAGATGGAAATTCTCCAATGCCAGACAACATCTCTTTGTATATGCTCCATCTGCCATTCTCAAATCATTAATAATGCTCTAATGTACAATCTCAATGCGTTCCTATAATCTTGCCCACTGCTGACACTGTGCATGCTAATACAGTAACACCATATCGTTTGACATCGGAACACCTCTAACCACTTTGTTGTCATCATGAATAATTCTTCCACCCTATCATAATCATCCTGCATAACCTCTGCATTAGACAACAACTTCGTCTCTCTGTCATACTCAGTCCTTTTCCGTACGATCACTTATAATCCGAGCCATGACTGTATCCTCACTGCAGGTCTAAGGACCCCCAATGGCTTTTCCAATAGTCCTGGTAGTTCTGCACAGCGCTAACAAGGTTGGTCTACTGCCTGCCGGCTATCTACAAAGTGGATCGGTTTCCATGTAGCATGGTCGTACCCTGTGCAATCCATGAGGTACTGTAACTGGTTTCTATATATCATTCTGTTTTGAACACTTGATACCTGATATACTTCTTCCCAATCAACCTCCGCTCACTGCAAAACAAGAGGGTCATCCACCATGGGATTCAAGATTGAGACTCTTGTTCAGGATGGATTTGTATTGTTGTGGGGAGATCAAATAAATCAGCACAAGGAGGTATTCAAAGGACATAAGTGAATCAATCTCGTAACTTTGAGGTAACCTTCCATCTCAATATCATTGTATGGATATGATGGGCACCACACAGTACTCCAGATTCTGCATGTATAGTCAGCACTGAAACATGAGCTTGATTTGCCCCGTCCTCCTGCACTGTGTAACTGCACCTTCTGTTGACCTCGAGGTGCTCCTGCTTCTGTTGCATGGCAGCCAAGACCTGGTTGCCATCAGCATGTAGGCAGTTCTGTTTTTCCTGTGGTTAATTCAACGATGTCATCTGGCGGTCTCTACCACAATTTGCACATAATGAGGTATACTTTATTGAATCTGATGCCCCATGATTCCCCGCAAACTGGGTCATTGGGAGCCTCTTTACCCAATCATCCTGCTGCTGGTTGACAAACGCCTGTAATAATGTTATGATGCTTGGATTCATCTCTTTGGTCTCGTAGTAGAAATAGTTCTGTGGGGTCAGTTCTGGTCTGGGTCTGAGTCTAGGTTGAAATCAAACTGTTGTCAATATGGCGGTCCAGGTCGTCAACACACACAAACCGTCAATTTGGGTACCGTTCAATTGAAATCTCCTAACACTACTGACTTGGACAGGTTGTTAGATGGTCGCCCAGCGGGTCCATCTGTTGGTTTATATAATGCTCCTGTTTTTGCTGTTTGATAATAGTATATCATTAACAACGCTTATTAAACATCCAATCAGCTCTGGATGCATATTTTACAGTGTGCAATATCGACTATTTTGGAATCTGTGTTTTTCCTTATATATGTTGTATTTTGCCTATAATGGTAATTGAAAGATCTGTTATGAGCTCATGAATCCCCACTATGTTTTGATTGTGCAATATGTACCACCAGAAATTGTTTACACTCTGTTGACATTTCTTTTCATAATTGGTTAACGTATATGTCATGCACTGGTTTGGTTCAGAAGGCCGCCATTACTTCATAATGAAATTATTGCCCCAAAGCGACACTTAGATCAGCCAAGATGCAAGATAAAAAATTGTTGACGCTTCATTGACACTAATATTCTAGTTAGGCCAGGGAGTGTGTCGCATTTGTATTTAGTTCTACAGGCAGCTGATTGCTACTGTATGGATGATTGCAACTAATCGCCAGTAAGATTACCCAAGATGAAAAGTAGCAAATTGTTAACAGTCATTTGACAGAAATTTTCCGGATGGGGAAGGTTGCATGACCTTATTGTATTTGCCTCTCAAGGTGGCTAATACCTCATGGAGAGATGTTTGCACCAAATTGCCAGTTGGGTGACCGAAGATGCAACACCAAAAATTGTTCATCCTCTGTTGACACTCATTTTCAGAATGCGGCAGAGAGTGTGTCGCTACAGTGACTATGTCACTATCTCTTTTGCCTATACAGGCTACCAATTTATTGGCTACGCATTGCAATTACCAAGTTACAATTTAATTTCTCTACTTACAACACCAAGTATTATTGACGCTTCATTGACGCTCAGTATAATATATTGTCCATTCAACACCTGTTGTCATCGATTATTGTATTCATAATTATTTGATCCCAGTGGTTCCCTTTCTGAAAGATTGCGACTTGGTCCTTTGGCAAAGCCGAGTACCGTAATCTTCTTGTACTGGTCACTCTCATTCGATTGAAATTTATACATCCTGGCAAATAATTCATTTTGCGCACTATACTACCGTTCATTATCCAATATTGACCTGCAACTGTTCAATATTTCTCCATATTATTGCTCCAAATAAAGTCGTCGGTCAAACAATGTAAAGAACCGTCAGAACATACATTGATGTATTCTGTGTAAGTTTGTATACTTTCCATTATTTGACCTCATTTCCATTTTACTGACTGTGGTCACCACCTGTTTAGCCATGCTGTCTAACCTCCATGATGGCTGGATCAATCCAGGAATATTCTGTGCGGCACTGACATGCTGTTGCTTAGCGGTTTCTGCATCCTTAATCCTATTGTCTAGCTGTATGTTGAATTCATTGTCTGCCTCCCAGTTGTCATCATTGTCATTTGGATTGTCCAAGTCAAAATTCCCGTGAAGCCAGTATTCTGTATGCAAAATGCTTTTAGGTGCTCTGTTCACATCACTACTGATGGGGAGGCAGGGGAGTCGTTTGATTTAGCGGACATTTAATATCTGAGTTCATCCTCCAGGGAGGCCCTTTGACAACATAGCTGTTGGCAAACATAATCTTTCCAACAATTTGAATGAAGCCGTACAATGGTGTCCAATGTTTGAATAGGAAACTTTAACCATCTCATCAGTATCTGAAATATATTCTATGGCTGTAATTTGCATATTTTGAGCCTGAGATTCATTCTGTGTAGCATATAGATTTTGGTTGCCCTGTTACATCCCCATAATGACATGGACCATGGCTAGGCTGTGGAATTTCCACTCCTCTGCCTCACTGATCATTTCGAAGTCATTTTCAGTATTCATGACGTCCAATGTGGTGTAATTGGCAGCCAGTATTGCATTATCTGCGGCAGGAAACTTCATTACCACAACTATTTCACAAAACATCCCGGCAGTGGTTATTGACTGCTTCAAGCCCATAAGGTGTGGCCCAAGACAAATGCTCGCCTCCAATCCGACACCACATGGTATTATAGAAAATACATTGTATGCTGCAATAGAGTGATCAGTGTATTTTAAGTGTGCTTGGTCTTGTTGACACCACCTGGCAGTGACATCCGGTACACAAAATATACTGAGAATTCCCACAGGGTTTGTGTGGTAATTATTAATATTCGGATCAATTTGCCCTAAGTTCTGCAGCAATTTAGGTAGTGCACCTATATAGAGTCTTGCAGCTGTTGGTGAGCAAGCCACATAATCGCTTTGTCTGGAGGTCGTTTCAGCTATGCTATTAGCCCTAAGGTGTACTTTATCACTGCTGGACAAATCGTATTCATCCTAAGAAGATTGAGCAGATTTCGAGGTCATTGCAGATGAGCAGCTGTTGTTGCATGGTACAGTTTTGAACTTAATGATGCGTAAACATCAACAGTAGGCACTGAATTCATTCGTCACATACTTCACAAAGAACCCCTGGAATTTGATTGTATGTGAAGTCTTGTTTAAAATGATTATTACGCACTCCTTTGTGCAACCTACTAAACGATTGCAACATTCCAAAACGATCAAGGATGTGCATTAAAATACAATGAATATCTGACAATTGAGTAACTTCATGATAACATTTTGACAGCTTCTGGTCCACAAACCTCACAGTGACGTCATAGTCTTCCTTTTATGCAGTCATATGTTTAGCCAAAGCTCGCATAATGTCATCGATAAACTGAAACATGTCATTGTATCCAGTGATAATGTGATGTCCAGTCAGTGTGTACCTTGTTGATATCTACAGGGACAGTATCGGAATGGATTTAAATCTGCCATAGTGTATGTGTCAATGGTCAATTCATTCTCTGTTGTGCAGAGTGTCCTGTGTATGCTGCATTCTAATTGATTCAACCATTCGCAGCTGAATTTGTGAAATTGGTATCGTCACTCAAACCACTCCAGTGTCGAGTTGCAGCATGAGTTCACATGCATAATAGGTAGTATTGGGATTCATACTGGGGCATTTTGACAGTCAATGAACATATTCCGATGGCCTGGTGTCAGCATGATCAATTTTGCAAGCATTCCCTCGTTGATGAAGGTCACTTTGCTGACGTTCAATTTCTCTTCACATACAGACTAGCTCAAATATCTTTGCGAAAGCTGGTCTCATGGCCAATGGCTTGTTGATACAAGGATTCCTCTCTGTATGATATCATTGACTCTTTCGAATGTCTATGCATTCATTCTCTCCAAATTGGTGATCATGCTCATGGGCTTCTCAAGACTTTGTGCAGGCTTGTACACCCAGACTGCTCATGAATGCATCTTAAGATAGCTGAATGCCATGAGCCATGCATGGAACGTAGTAACTCAGAGTAGGCGACTTAAGTCGAAAGGTCTCAAGAGTAGATTGTACTTTGCATGTCATCGAGTAATTTGAGGAAGCATTATCAGTTATTTTTGCAAGTAAAAAGCTGTCGGTATGCTCAAAATCATCATTAACATCATTCCAATGTACGGCTAGCCATGCTGCAGTGTGTGGACCCTTGCTCTATCATCCTTATTTAGCTTCCAAACTTTGAAAAGATTAGGCTATCAACCTCTATGGATGCGAGTTGTACATTGTCTAATCTTAAATTTGATTTATATTGTAAGTAATGACCGATGTGATCAATAATTTGTTTGTCGCTGTGCAACAATCTATATCTAAACTAAATGTATTTCATGATATCAATTGATTCAAAATTGCATTCAGTATCAGTGTGTATTCCCTTCAGCAAATGTTGCTTAGCATGCACCCACAAGGTAGCACCAACTCTTTGAGTAATGCATTGTATGATCATCGTAGCTCAAAGTTTGATATAGCAATCCCTGTACCATAAGCTGAACAATGTTCTGACATGAGGTAGCAATTCGAGGTGATTAGGTGAAATTCAGCAGTTTGAAAGTTGTTCACCATCAGTTTGGAGCGTTTTGTCTGTCAATTCGGTTAATATAAATAAAACCTAAATGTCAAATATGAATTGCTGTTGTGAACTTACAATTGAAACTCCTCAACTTTCTTGTCTCTTCAGCATGGCCAAAGCTGTTTCTTGGACTATTGAACTAGGGAATTTGGTATCTTCCAACATTGTTAATTCATTTAACTTTGGAATGTGCACTGTTGTGAGCAAGTAGTTCCCTGTTGCACTGGTCTCATGTCAGGATGGATGGCAAAGCTCTTGATGAGAAACAATACATATGGGGGCAGGGCTGCTTCTTTTCTCTATTCTGCAGCTTAAATGAAATCGCAGAGAAGGTACAAATCTACAATTATTCGAAGCAATAGCACACTTTGAGCCTATATTCATTGAAGCCCACCAAGCATGATATATGATTTGAAAAGCATGGTCACTCAAATCGTGAATTAAGTGACATTCATTTTAGGAAAATATTATAACCTCATGCAATAAGGTATTTGACAATTTTGAATCCAAAATCACAGTTGGATACTGATAGCTGAATAATTCGACATCAGAACCGGTCAAAAGTAACCTCAATATCAAGTAGAATGATGGTTGTTAAATATTGACTCTAGAGCCACAAGGAAGAAAAAAGTCAAACCTGGGAGACATTGCATATACATTTGTGAAGTTGAATACAAAGACATATTGAGAAGACTGACTAGTTAGAATACAATTTTGGAACAATGCTGTGCAGTTCATTTCTGTGTAGCTTAATGAGCCCTTACAACAAGTGTTGACAGTCTGTATATGTTTATTTTAGAAGGCAGTTGCAAAATCATCATTAGCATTTTGGCACATCAAGGAGGCCAATAGTGAGATTATGTGTCAACACCATTAGGTAGCCCTCTGATTAGTCATGATGCAAAACCAGAAATAATTGACTCTCCATTGATGTCGATTTTTGAAGGTAGTAGATTTATGGTTTGTAGTAGTATTGCCATCAAAGGGGGCAGATACTTTGTTTCAGCGTTAATGGCGTTGCATGGCCAATTGATTTTACAAGATACAAGAGCAAAAATCGTTCATGGTCCATTGAATCTCATTATTAGGAGGTGGCAGCAAAATTGTAACTAACATTTTTGTCCATAAAGGTATCCACTACGGTGAATATGGGATAATGGTGATACAAAGCCCTGTGAGTATTGATCATTCAAGGCCAAAAATTGTTGATGCCCCATTAACCTACATTTCTTGGATGGGGTGACAAGAGTGTCGCTTTGCATTTTACCAATACAGAGTACCAATACTCTGCCGTTAGAAGAATGTGACTACACAGCCCCTTGATTGCAGATAGGGAAAGACAAACAATCATTGAACCTATATTGACAATCACCTGAATGACATAGCAACAGTCATTGAATGCCCAACAATTGTATGCACAATGCATACAGTGATTACTGAGAGCCAATATATTCTTTCTCTGTATAATAATATTCATCCAAATGATTCAAACCCTGCCAGTTTGTGAGCCACCACTGCACACATTATATGGGGGATCAGGAAGATACGCCAATCTGTTCTCAGCGCTTTCTGCTGGCAGTTTACGGCATATAGATCCATCCACTAGATTTTGATAAATTTTGCCTGACTTCCACACTTTTCTGTATCCAGCTTATTCACCTCACTTTACAGGGCCTGCCATAAGCAATTACGGACTTTTCGACCATGTGCAGCCGGTCTGAGCCAAGTGCTATGCAGTTGATTGAATGGATGAATGCAATACAGGAGTTACAATTCATCCAGGTTCACATTGCATATTGACTGCTCCTTCTGTGACTTGTCTGACATCACTGATGAGTATCTTGCTTTTAAATATCATCACTGATTTAATTTTGGCTTTCTCACCTAAGTGACACAGTCAAAATGAAATCAAATATGTTGGTTGTGGAGCAAGTTGATTTGGAGTCTAGATCTTTCGTATGGTCCATACTACCCTTACACATGCATTGGCAAATTATCACATCTCACAATGTAGTCACTGAATTTCCGAAAATGTTGACACAGATCAGATTGGGCGCCCAAATTGCTTTTCAGACAGATATGTTGCCAAAATTGGTAATTTGGCTATCAGTTGCTGCGGCAGCATAAGAGCAGTCACCAATTCTTTGTCCGAATTGGATTTCTGTATGGTTCTGAGCTAGGGACTCAATATGCAGGGGTAAAAGCTTACGGGTTCAATAGGCTGAAACTTTATAATCGAAGATGAATTGAGTGGTGTATTGGGCAGGAGAGTTGCTATGCAATTGGAACACTGTGGTTTCTTGGAACGCAGCCTTATCTGATTACATCCTGGTCAAGAATTCCCTCGTGGCATTTGCAATTGCCCCGGGACAAAATCAAGAGTCTGCATATTCCTTCCAAACGTTGTCAGTGAAGATGTGGCTGCAACGATATCTGTTTTAGGCTTGATAACTGCTTACCATTGCAATTCAGCATTCCCATACTTTAAATCACTCTCATGGAAGTAGTTTGCCCCACGTCCCCATCCAGGTTGCATCAATTAGTCAAGCCCCATCTGTTTCAGCCAAAAACTCTCCATTTAGTGCCGTACCATGATGCAAAGTGTACCCATTACCCAGCTGTGTTTGTCATCTGAGCTCAGCATGTGCAGCTCTGTATCTTCTTCATCATTGTCCTCATATTCCCCATCATCCAATTTGTTGGAACTTTGAACATTGCTCACACTGTCTCTGATAGCATTTACCATCTCCTCAACCATTTTTCCAGGTTTTCTGGTTGTCGATCATGCCTCTTCTGCATTTCTCATATCTTGCTGCTTTAGCTGAATTGCTGTCTCAGTGTATTCAAATCGCTTTCTTGCTACAGTGGTCGCACTATCCACACAATCCTCAATCTCTTTATGTTTCTCACTGTTTCCTCAAAAGTTTATTGCTTGTTTCATTGGCGGTGAAATCTTCTTTTTGGATCGTGTGATAAGCAGTACTCCCTATGATCAAACCTGTTTCGCACCCCAACCGCACCTGCCTTTACATGATTGGGGATGTTGTTGGGTGGGTTGCTTTGTCGATTTGGTGAATTTACCAACCGAAAGTGGCAAATGATTCTTTTACGCTGTTTTTATCATTCCATCTTGTGTGGACTTTGTTCATGGGTGAGATGTTGGATGTTGCAAGATGTGGACCACTTGGAGGCATGCTGTGTCATTTACGTCAAGGTTGGTATATTTGATGATCGTAAACAGAACAAAATCTGTGATTTGATAGTCATTTCATTGGAAACCGTCATGCTATACCAACACAATGTCCCGATAGTTACCGTCTGTTTCATGTAAGATCCTGGGGATGTCTTGAGACAAACATCACCAGACTTCCTTTCTATCAATGAATGTCCTTTGTTTATCAATCAAAAATAAGATTTCAGCTGTTGTTCACCACAAAATATTGCTGTAACCAAACAAATAACATCAGACTGACTAACTGCCAATCGTGGAACTATTGACACCAGCATCATCCTAATGTTATATTTGGTATGATTCGTCTTGAGACAAACATCCCAGTTGGCTGTCACTCATTCCATTATGACTTGAAGCTAAATATGTATTCCTCAGAACTTCCCACTTCTTTTTGTCATCATCTTCCTCACATGTTCCAATACAGCAAGTCATGGCTGCACAATCACGTCAGCAAAGTGCAAGAGGATTGGAATCGAGTCGAACGCAAGGCGCTTCATCCAATATGCCACCAGCTGTACCATAGCAGTATTGGATGCAACAGTTGATCCACCGCTATGCAGCCTATGCAGCCACCGAAAATGTATCCCGGGATGCCCATTCGAACCATATCGAAACAACTGGAATCATCAAGTATATGCAGCAACGTGTGATTGGATGTGGGTTAGTCCACACAGCAGTAGATAGTCATCGACTATGAATACAATGTACAGTGGGTGGATGCAAGGACCTAGGTGATCAATTTATAGCAGCCTGTGATGGTTTACCTTCATGGTCGATAAAAACTTTCTCCACCCTGTCTGCCAAATGAACTGGCATGATCATGTCCGGTCTGGGATTCCCACATACAAACATGGTCATAATGGACTCTGGAATTTGACCCAACAAGCATGAATAAACTTCCAGAGGGCCACGGAGTTGTATATGGTTGAGGTAATTGCCGATTCACCGTTTTTAAAGCAGCAACTCATTGCTTGTAGGTGTTTAACATGCCAGCTACAATGGCAACGGGAGGAGGTTGGGTAAAGCTATCACAGTGTGACATGCACCTTGTATTGAATATGGGCAAATACCCATAGCAGGGTTTCTACCTGCCACAAGAGAGGAAACACAATACCTGATCAAGGATCCTCCCTCCGAAGTTGGAGAAGCGAAGAACTGGGTGGTTTAGTTTCCAGGGTATAGACACGTGAAGGCTGCATTGGAAGAACACCCAGTAATGGTTGGTGAAAATCAAATGGACAGCTGCATGACTTACCCCAAGAGCACAGCAGAGCATCTGCAGACATACTGGATGCGCAAAGAATTAGGTGCACCTGATCCAGAATCAGCACCACCTTTGCCCGAAATGTCACATGGTACAACTTCCGGAAATGAAGGGGCCCTGTGTTTGGACATTGATGGTGTGCCACTCAGGTATGTGCATATACATACTGCTGTTCCCAATGCTCAATGTGTCAATCTTGATGCATTTGTCTATTGTGTTAGCAATGGTTCTGCACCATTTGTTGGTGTCCTGGTCCGGGTCAAATCCACACAATGACCAATTTGGCATTCAGGATTGTGACCAAATTCAAACTATCTATTCGGCTATTGTTAGGTGGACATTCTTCAACCTGTGTAAACTCGGTGGATTGTCAGCATGTTGCACAGTGGGTCCATCTTTTGAATCATATAATGCTCATGTTCTTGTTGTTTCATGATAGTATCTTATCGAAATCAGTTATTCAGTATCCAATATTCTCTTTTTGCATGTTTTGCAGTTTGCGATATTACTCATTGTGGAATCCATATTCTTCCTGTAATGGTTTATATCTTTACCTATAAAGGCCATCAATAGTTCTGGTGTGATCTCATATATCCGCGTGATGCGAAGATTACCCAACATACAAGACCAAAAATTGTTGACACTCTTTTGATGCTCATTTTCATAATGGTGTAACATATGCCATCCACTGTTTCGGGTGAGAAGGCTGCCATTACTTCATATATATATTATTAGCACATACCACATATTGGTTAGCCAAGATATAAGACAAAGAAATTGTTGATGCTCCATTGACACTCATTTTCAGAATGCGGCAGGGAGTTTGCCACTATTGTTTTTGACCATGCAGGTGGCCAATACAGCATTTATGGATATTTGCAACCAATACCCCATCAGATTACCCATGATGTAGGATCAAAAATAGCCGACGCTCCATTGACGCTCATTTGGATGATTTAACCGGAAGCATACCGTTGTTGTTTTATGATCCAATGGCAGCTACTATCTCATTTACGAATATTTGTAACCAATCGCCACTTACTTTACCAAAGATGCAATGCCAAAAATCAGTGACATTCCATTGACACTGAATTCCAGAATGTGGCAGTCACTGTATTAATTTCTCTGTTGCCTATAAATGCTGCCAATATGTTGGTTATACATAACAGAGACAAAGTCACATTTGAATTACCGGACTCACATAATAATTTTTTTTTGATGCTCCGTTGACGCTCAGCTTAATGTAATGTCCATCCAATATCTTTACCATCGATGGTTGGATTCATAATGTATTGACTGTATTGGTTGCATTTCTGCATATTCGAGACCTGATCTTTTGGCAAAATCAAACCCAGCAATATTCTTACACTGGTCACTCGCATTGAATTAAGATTTATACATCTTGCCAAATGATTCATTTCGCATGCTATACTTTGCTTCATTAACCAATATTCACATGTGACTGCTAAATACTTTTCCATAGTATGTCCGTAAATGAAATTTGCCATGAAACAACATTTTGAATCTGGTGAAACTTCATTGATGCGTTCTATCTGATTAGTTTTTGATCCCCTGATTCCTCCTCATTTCCATTGTATTGACTGTCATCAACACCTGGTCAGCCTATTTCTGTGACCTCTGTATTGGCCAAATCCATCTGAGGATATTCGGTATGGTACTCACATCCTGCTGCTCCTGGGTTTCTGGACCCTTGATGCTGTTCCGAGGCTCTATGTCGGATTCATTGTCTGCCTTCAAGTTGTCCTTGCTGTCATTTGGATTCTGTAAGTCCCAATTCCAGTTAAGCCAAATTTCGGTGTCGGAAATACATTCAGGTGCATTATCCTCCTAACTGTCAGCTACATGGCGGTCGATTCTTCTGACTTGGTGGACAATCAATACCTGAGTTTGTCCTCTAGGGCGGTTCTTTGCAGATAAAGCTGGTGGCGCAGGTGATCATTCCAACAATTTAAATGCATCCGCACCATTATGTTGAAAGATTGACTAGGACACATTGACAAGCACTTCCGTATCTGAAATTTATCCCATGGCTGTCATCTGCTTGTTTTGAGCGCACAAATCATTCTGTGTAGCATGGATGTTTTGGCTGCCCTGTCAAATCTCCAAAACATTGTTGGGCTTGGCCATTCTGAGCAATTTTCTTTTCTCCAGCCCTCTCTTCAGTTCAAAGTCATTTCTGGAATTTGTTGTATCGAATGCAGATTTGCAACCAGCCAAGGTCCAGTTATTATCTTGTGCAAACTGTCCTATGACAACTGTGTCACACAGGGTTTCGTCTGTGGGTTTTGACTGCCTCCAGCCGATACCGTCTCACCCAATAGGTTAACTGCCAACTACTCTAAAGTCATGTGGCATGATACAGAATATGTCGAATGCCACATTGGCAAGATATGTGTACTATGAGTGTCTTTCGTCTTGTTGTTGCCACCAGTTGGTGATATCCAGGATCCACAATGACTTGCAAATTTGTCTTGGGTTGGAGTGGTAATTATTGAGATGTGGATGAATTTACTCTGAGTTCTGTGGTAATTCAGGCGGTGAATGCAAATACAGCCTTGGAGCAGTCAATAACAAGCTGCGTGATTGCTTCGTCCTGGCTTCATTTCAGCTACAATTTCAGGTATTATGTGTTCTTCCTCATTGCTGGACCAATCATATGGTTCATACTATGATTCGCCAGATCTCGAAACCATTGGGGAGGAGAAATGATTGTTGCTTGGTACAGTTTCGTGTGTAATGACTAGCCAAAGTGTATGTCAGGAACGGTATTCATTCTCAACATATTTCAGAATGCCCTCCTGGTATTGTGTAGTATTGAAAGTCTCATGCTCAGGATTGATATCCATTGTCATATCCCACTTCCTAAACAATCACACCTTCCACAAAAGATTGATGAGGTGTGCTAACATGAACAGCATACCAGCCGTTGAAGTCACTTAAGCAAAATATGTGGACAGCTTGTTGCATGCCAACTTCACAGTGAAGTATAAGTCTTCCTTTCATCGAGTCATCCATGCAGGTAAAGTGTGCATAACACCATCCAGACGATCAAAAATGTAACTGTTCACAGCAATAATGTAATGAAGAGGAACTGTATGCCTGTTCGATATTTACAGAGCCCAGTTCCAGAGTGGCCTTAAAACGTCCATGAGATACTTAATCATGGTTGATACATTCTGAGTTGTGAGGTGCGGGCTGTAATGACTGTATTATGGCATCTTCAGCCACTCCCAGGTGAATTCTCGTAATCAGTAAGCTTCACCGAGCAACTCTAGCGTTAAATTCCACCTTGACTTTAGATTCATCCTTGGTATTGCCACAATTCTCACTTTGGATTTCTGGCTGTGAAAGAACTCATTGCGATTACCTGGTATCAGAGTAATCAATCCATCTACTATACGTTGCTACTGGAAGGTCAGTTTCAGGCCTTTCAAAATATCTTGAAATACATATTTTCTCAATTATCTGTTCCAAACCAGGTTTCATGACTGACACCTTGTTGATTCTAGCATTTCCCACTTTTCGAAGTGATTGACTATTCCACATCTCTATGCATCCGTTCTGTCGAAATAGCTGATTGCACTGTTGGGATTCCCAACACTTGGTGCGGCGTTTTATTTCCAGAGTGCTCATGAATGTACATAAAGCCAACTGAATGACATGCGCCATGCATGGGATGTGGTTTCTCAATACATGGCAGTTGATTCTGGAAGCCTCAATGGTTGATTGTAATTTACGAGTCAATGCGTAGTTTTAGGAAATGTCATCAGTTTCAATTCAAAGTAACCGGCTGTCAGTTAGTTGAAAACAATTCATTTCCTCCTTCAAATGTACTGCTAGTGGTGCTCCGGTATGTTCATGCTGGTACATTCATCATTACTTATCATTCGAAAATGAACCAGAATATGCTGTCAACCTGATTGAATTTGAGTTGAAGCTCTCGCAATGCTCAGTTTCGATCCATCTAATATGCAACGACTGACTTGATAGATAGTTTGTTTGTTGATATTCAACAGTCCAATGCTAAACTTACTTCATTTGTTTATGGCGATTGCCTCTCAATTGCATTCAGTGTCAGTGGGTATTCCCTCTGGCAGATATTTCTCAGTGTGCTGGTAGATGGTAGCAACAATTCACTCTGTAATGCATTACATAACTGACGTATTTCAAGTATTGATATAGTGTTCCATAGAATGTCGGACGAAGCAAATCTTAACATGAGTTAGTGATTCCAGGTGTCTTGGTGAAATGTGCCAGTTTGAAAGTTCGTCGCTGCCAGTTTGGAGTGTTTTGTTTGTCAACTCAGTTAATATAGAAAAAAATCTAAATGTAAAATATGAATTTTGTTTGCGAACTTACAAATGTAATTCCTCAACTTCCTTGCCCCCTCAGTATGGGCCAAGCTGTGTCATTGACCATTCAACTAATCAATTTGGTAACCACTGACTCTGTTAATTGGCTCAAGTTACCAATGTGCGCAATTGGCAGCAAGTGGTTCCCATGGAGCAGTTCCTATGTTCTGATGGATGATGAAGAACTTGATGACAAAGATATATTTGATTTCAGGACTGCTTGTCTTCTCTAATCCACAGTGTCAATACAGTCGCCATGAACAAGGATGCCTGGAATTGTTCTCAGGGATGGAATGCTTTGAGCCTACCTTCAGAGCAGCCCACCATACATTGAAAATGATTTCCAATGCAAGGTCTCTCAAATTGCAAATACAGACATATTGGGTTTTGGAAGATATCATAATCTCCAGGAAAGAAGAATTTGAAGATTTTGAATATGATATCTCAGTGGGAATTTGAAAGCTGGGTAATTTGACTAGTGAGACTGTTAGAAGTAACATTATAGTAGAGTAGAATGCTGGTTCTTAAATATTGACTCCATAGCTACAAGCCAGAAAAAAGTCAGATCTGTGAGGCATTGCATACATATTTGTGAAGTGGAAAGAAGAGACATATCAAGAAGACTGACTATTGATCAGTGTATTCAGAAATAATACAGTCCAGTTCGTTGCTGTGTAGCTTAGTAAGACCCCATAAAAACTGTGGACACTCCATTGGCACTCATTTTGAGGAGGCAGTTGTGATAGTGTCAGTAGCAATTTTGCCCATAAAGGCGGCCAATAAGTTGATTATGGGTTATTACTGTTGTATAGCCATATGACTATTCAAAATGCAAGTCAAAATATGGTTGACACTCTGTTCATGATCATTTTCAAAAGGTAATAGTGATATTGTCACTAGCATTTTTGCGTATACAGGAGACTGATACATTGACTATGAATTAACACCGTTGCATAGCAATTGGATTATCCAAGATGCAAGACCCAAAATCGTTGATGCTCTGTTGATGCTCAATGTTCAGAGGTAGTAGCGATATTGTTTGTAGCATTTTTGCCCAAAGTTGGGGTCAATACTGTAATTATTGGTTAATGCCTGTGCACTGCCCTGTGATTATCCAAAAGGGAAGCCCAAAGATCATTGAAGATCACATGACTCTCATGTCTATGATGGGGTTATGAAAGTGTCGCTTTCCATTTTACCTATTTGGACGACCAATGCTTTCTCTTTGGAAGCTTGTGACTGTGCAGCCCTTTGATTACCAAAGGGGTAAGACAAATAATTGTTGACAGTCTATTGACACTCACCTTAAAGACATACTGACAGTCATTGGATGTTTAACAGTTGTATGCAAAATACATACAGCCCTGATTGACAGCCAAGGCATTGTCATGATATATAATCATTTGAATCCAAACACTTCATGGTTTCTCAGCTTCTGAACCACCACTATTCACGTTACTGGAGTGACAAACAATGTAGGCCCATCACGTTTCAGTGCTTTCGGCTGGTAATTTCCATCATATAACTCCGTCCCTTAGGTTTGGACATGTATAGCCTGACTTCTTCACCATTCCTAATCCAGCTCATTGTTCTCAATGTCGATAACGTACTATAATGAAATGTCAAAACTTTGACCATGTGCAGCAGATCTGAGCGGATAATCTTGCAGCTATATGTATGAATTAATGCAGCATGACGGCTGTCATTTATCCGGATTGATCTTGCGCATTGACAAATCCTTGAATATGTTTTATGACATCACAGACATAGATTTTTCCGTTAAATTTCCACCCTAATATAAGTTATCTGTTCTCAATAAACCGTAACAGGTAGGACAATACTCAGTTTGTTGAATGTCTAATAACTTCATTTCGAATACACAACTTTTCCATCGCATGTGCAACTCTTGCACCCATAGTTACAACGTATCATGTCTTACAATTTGGTCACTGAACTCCAGACGAAGCAGATATGCAGCAACATAGGTACACGGATTGCGTTTTCACACGATACCTCCTTAAAATCTACTACATTGTTATTTATTTCTCTGGCAATGCAGGCTACATTACCATTTCTTCCAGCCAATCTGATTTCTGAATGGATGTATGCTAGGAATGCTCTATCCAGAGATAATAGGATACAAGTTAAATAAGCTTCAATATCGTGTTCAGTGACAAATCAGGCACCGTATCAGGTGTGAGAGACCCAATGCGTTGGTATGACAGTGGTTCCTCGGAACACAGCATCAATTGGCAACTTTCTGGTCATGAGGTCGCTTGGGGAATTTGCAATGTTCCAGGGATGGTATCGAGAGTCTTCTTAGGCTCTCTGGGGAATGTTGGTGATGGTTGTGCTGCAGTCATGTCTGCTTGGGGCTTGACAACTGCTGAAACCTGCAATTCGGCTGCCACATGGTTCATATGTCTCTCATGGAAGTAGCGAGCCGTGTGACCCCATCGTGGTTGCGTCGAGTTGTGAAGCCACATCTGCTTTGGCGAATAACATTGAATTTGTTGCTGCATGGTTTTGGATATTGGGCCCATCACCCATCCGGGTTCGTTATCTTTACTCAGCTTGCTTTACTCTGTGTCTTATTCATCGTCTACCATATCTTACCCATTATTCGTCTCGTCAGACCTGGCAAGATCACTTAGACTGTCTCCATAGCATACAACATCTCCTCAAATGTTCCTTCAGGCTTGCCAGTGGTCAATCCTGCCTTTTCACCACTTGTGCTGTCTTCTTGCTGATGCATCATCGCTGTCTCTGCATTTTGAACTCGCTTTCTTGCATCAGTGGTCTCATTGTCCACATAATCCTCAATTCATTTCTCATTCTCTTCATTGCAAAACAAGTGCATTGCTCACCTTTTCTCCACTGAAATTTTCTTTTGGAATTGTAAACTGTACAATGCTCCCAAGGCTCGGACCATTAATTCCTCAAAGCGCACTTCCATTGAGTCGTGTGGTGACGTCATCGTGTACACCACATGGTCCATCGGATGTAGTTGTACACCTGAAGTGGCAATAAGTTGATGTTCAGAGCAGCATCGATTGTGTGTTCAGCTGAATTTGATGTTCGGCGAGATGTTGGATGTTGCAAGATATGGACCACATGGAGGCAAGCGGTGTCTGCCATGTCAAGCATTGTGTGTTTGTTCAACTTGAACAAAGTAAAATCAGCATTTCGCCCATTACTTCATTGGAAATAGTACTGCCAACTGTACAACAGAAGTTGATGATTAGTATCAGTTTCATGTAAGATCGCAGGGATGTCTTCTGAGAATCATCAGCAGATGTCCTTACCATTCGACAACATCCTGTTTATACCAATGCCATATTTGATTTCAGCTTTCTTTCAATATGGTGTATCCCTGTAAACACACAAATAATATCAGACCAACATACTGCAAAATTCAGGTCTATTCAAAATGCCTGTAAGCTGCAGCTATATACTGTAGGATTTCTCTTGAGTAGAAAGTGCAAGTTGGCAGTTGCTCATTCAAGTTTGACTTGAAGCTAACTCTATATTCCAAAAAGACTTCCCACATCATTTCATTATCATCCTCCTAACCTGTTCCACAACCGCAAGTTATGACTCCACAAACACCTTGAACAGGTGTGACTGGATCTAAATCGAGCGGAATGTCTGACGCTGTATTCAATCCGCCAACTGCTGATGCTCAGCTGCAATTCAGACATCAGTTTGTCCACCCCAACACTGCAAGTGCAGATACAGCAACTATGACTCAGGATGTACATTCCAACATGCTCCAGAAAATGGCAAGCAGAATGAATATGAAGCAGCATGCGATCGGATCAGAGCTAATCCAGATCAAGGTAAACGTCTGCCAACTAACAATATGGTGTACAATGGGTGTACATAAAGAGCTACTTGACCAATTTATAACTGCCCATAATGGGTAATCTCGGTGGTTGACCAAGGCATTTGTCCACACCGTTCCTGAATTTGAACTTGACGATTCTGTCAATTCTGGGATTTTTGCAGAAGATTCAGTGATAAGCAACCCTGACAATCAGCGAATCAAGCTTCAAACACGTTAGAGAAGGCAATGGAGTCGAATATAGTGGACGTAATATCCAAATCTCACTTTTCGAAGCAACAACTTATTTGTTGTAGGTTTCGAACATGTCGGCGACTATTCCAATGTACAGAGGTTGGGTATAGCTTGAACGGTATGACATGCGCCTTGCATTAAATATGGGTAAAATGGCCCCCGAACGGTTTGCACACACAACAATAGAGAAAACAAAACAATTGATCAAGACTCCTTGTGCTGAACTCTGAGATCATCAGAATACAGAGTTGAGTTGCTTCAGCATAGAGATGTGAAGGCTGTGATGGAAAGACTCCCAGCAATAGTTCGTGACAATCGAACTGATGGCTGCCTTCCTTGTCAAATTCACACAGCAATGATTCTGCATTCATGTTGAATGCATAAAGTCATGGGTACACCTCCACCATAACTGGCACCCCCTCCGCCCAGAACACCACATCCACCAGTGGGTGATAAGAAGTGATCTGAACGGTCTGAAAGCGAAGGTGTGCCACCCGGCTATGTGTATATACATACACCTTTCTCCAATGCCCAATTTTTCAATCTTGAGGCATATACCAAAGATCGGAAGTGCGATAAGCATCGTAATCCAGATTTGCTGACTGATAAAGAAACTTCGACTGATTGGTACACTGTCTGCTGCATGGTAATGCCGGTGACATCCATTTTCCAGATGACAGCAGCGTATTGAGTAAACCTGACACTGAAGACAAGTATTGATTGAAAGGAATGGAATTTATGAAAAATGTTATTATCTACAATTACTGGACACTTTAATGTAAATTTAAACGATATATTTATCTGTATAATTAAAGAACTATGTAGTGATAAAGGAAAATGTACATGAAAACAATAGAGAAGCTGCCAAAACACAGTTACTGACATTAAATTTTGAATTTAATAGTTGCAGGTGGTGGATACAGTGGTGGCAACATGAGTGTCAACTGAGCGTCAATGATTTTTGTTCCTTTAAGTCAAGTAATTACTAAGTTACTTAATTTTTGTTATACATATTCAGAACATTGGCTGCCTGTATGAGTAAAATAGAAAAGGACACGATCCCTACCCCATCTTCAATATGATCGTCAATGGAGACTGAACAATGTGTTGTCTGCCATCTGGGGTAATTGAAGCGGTGTTTGATTGCAGACATCTATAAACCAGGAGTTCGCAGCCTGTATAGGAGGATACGCATCAGATATTTATGCGACAGCCTCTGGGACAATCGTAAGGTACTTCAATTTCAACTCTGGAACTCAGTGTTCGTCAGTGTTCTTGCATACATAACAGGTCAAATATTCATCTATAGCTGGTAAAATCCACATCACAATTTTATTACAGATAATGCAAGGCCAAATATCGTTGACGCACAGTTGACGCTCATTTTCAAGTTCCAGTACTGTTTGTGTCACTATTTCTTTGGCCTATAAAGGCAGCCAATACTTAGTGTTAGCAATGGTTTCAACCCACTAGAACAGCTCCAGGTGATGGTTCGGACTAGAACAGAACAGTTGCAACAGGTTTTACGACACAAAAACCCAGACCGTTGCAATTGGGCCAGTTGTACCACTAAAAACCCTACAAATCAACCTCACAACTTTGGCTCCAAATCAGTATGTGAGTATTGATCGTATTGTGACATGATCAATATGTAGATTGTACAGTGTCAGCCGTTCGTTCACCTCCCGCTGTCAGATTTGCAATCCGGCCAATATGCATGGAGTCGCTATCCTATTCCCACAATGTTGATTCAGAGATTCCCTATAATTCACTGCCACTCAATGACTATCAGTCAGATCGCAAATCTGAATGCTGCAGGTGAAATAGCTGGTCAAATTGCACAGTCTGGGTATTCATCATATCATTATTTGATCAGAACTCAAAAACATTATTACAGCGAATGCTTTAGAAAGCATAAAGTTGGAGCCATGTTCCAGTTCCAACTCAGCCAAAACCCCCAGTTCTATGTCTGGTCTGGGCAATAACCCCACAAAACCAAAGAATGTCGGGTGTTTGGACGGGTCTGGTACCTAACCGAACCGTGTGTTCAGTTCAAACCTGGACCACTGTAAGGTTACCCGGACCCATCACTAATACTATCAATACTGAGATTATATCAAAGCACAACGAAATGACTCTTTAATTGGCTGACATAAAAGACAAGAAATCGCTGATATTCAATTGACTCTGATGTTTAGGAGATATTTTCAATGCTTTAGTTAGCATATTGTCCAATCAATGCAGCCAATATGGTCATTAACCAATATAATGACCAAGTCTCTGAATACTTATCAGATTTACAAGACCAATCATCTTTGACGCTCTGTTGACTTTCATATCCAGGATGTGGCAGGGAGCAGATCTCATATCATTTTGATTGTAAAGGCAACCAATACATCGAAATATGATAATAACCTACCAATGTCAATAATTTGTCTTTCGCAGTGGGATATCTGAATATGACAATGAATAGAAAAATCTGAAAACCAGAACCAGAGATTGGAACAGACCAGTCTAGTCAAACCCGCCAAACCCCACAGATTGATGGGTACAGGTCCAGGTTTGGCCCACCAAGCTGCAGCATGTAGGGTTGTTGGATACTATTGAAACCGAACAGAGCCGTTTTTGCAGTCCGAAACTGAACCACTGGGTGGTTACTCTGACCCATTGCTACCACAATTTGCGAAGTATCGCAAGAGTGGGAAGGATTTTATTTGAGATTTGCTGACTGATTGAGGAACATCCACTGGTTAGTATACTATCTACTGCATGGTAATGCAGCTAACATTTATTTTGCAGATGAGAGCAGCCTATTGAATAAACCTGACAGTGAAAGGGAGCATTGATAGAAATGAATGGGATTTTTGAGTCCTATTGTTATCTACAATTAGCAGTCACTTTAAATTGAATTTTAAAGGATACAGTTATATACATGATTGGAGGACACTATAGTGATAAAGTGAACAGTACAAGAAAGACAATAGAACAGCTGCAAAACACCTTTTCAGATATTCTATGCCGAGTTGAATAGTTGAATATTGTTGATAAGCCCATGGCCAAATGAGTGTTAATGGAGCGTTAGTGATGTTTGGTTCTGTAAGGCAGGTAATTACAATTTAACTTAGTAATTGTTATACATATTCACAGTATTGGGTGCCTTTATAGGTAAAAGTGATCACTGTATGCTCCCATCCTCATCTTGACAATTAGTGTCATCGAATCATTAACCACTTTTGGTATTACATCTCGGGTACTCCAAGTGGTGCTTAATCACCGACATCAACATTCAAGGAGTTGGCAGCATCCATAGACAGATAACCAACTGGCATTCCCATGACAGCATCCCAGACAATTACAACAGAATTCATTTTCAAAGCTGCCACTCTGTGTTCGTGAGCGTTTTAGCCTATACAACCGGTTCTGACATTATAAATTGACAGTCATGGTGACATCACGCTTTGATTGAACATGATGGATGGCCATTACTCATTGATTCTCCATTGATGCTCACATTGAAGATCAGGTAGGGTGCATGTCGCCTTCTCTCAGTCTTAAAAAGACAGTCGATACTTTGATTATACATCACAATGCACAATCCATTCTTTAATTACCTGACTTACAAGACCAACAATTATTGAAAGTCCATTGAGGCTCAGTTTTAGGTGATAGTATCAATGTCATAGCTAGCATTTTTGCATATTAATGAGGCCAATATATTCAGTATGTACAAAACGACCAAGTCTCAGATGAATTGCGAGATGTGCAAGGGCAGAGATCGATGATGCTCTGTTGATGCTCATGTTCAGAATCATACCCAGATGTGATGCTTTCCATTTTGCCAATACAGGTGGCCTGTACCTCATTTATGAATGTCTCTAACCTATCCCCACTCAAATTAGCCTTGATGCAAGGCCAAGACATGTTGACACTCTGTTAATACTCATTTTCAGACTGGGGCAGGGAGTGTGTTAATTGCTCTTTGGGTTATCAATTGAGCCAATACATCATTTATGAATGTCTGCATTCAATTGCCACTCAGATTACCCAGGATGCAACACCAGAAAGCATTGATGCTCCATTGACTTCCATTTGCAGGATTCAGCAGAGAGTGTGTACCTCTTGTTTTTGGTTATAAAGGCATCCAATTCATTGACAAAAGACAGTGACTTACCAAAGCTAATATTTTGCAATTAGCAGTAGGATATCTGAATGTGACCATTAATAGAAAAACTCAAACCCCAGAACTGGAGATTGGAACTAACAGGTCAGGCCAATGTTGGTAATACCCGGGGTTTGATGCGTATGGAAATGGGTTTACCGTGCTAAGCTGCAGCGGGTTAGGTTGTCTGAAGGGTTGGGAACTGAGCTGATCTGTATATGAGATCCAAAGCAGATCCACTGGACTGTTGCCAAGACCTGTCGCTGACTTTAATTCTGTCTGGCCAGCTGTCTGCAGATATAATGCTGTTGACATTGTTTCATCAATCTATAAGCGGTTGCATATGGCGCCACAGATAGTTGTAGCAAACAGCAGTCCGGCAGTGGAAACAATGGTTTTATGTAGTTCATTGTGCTGTACAATCTGTTGTAATTTTAAGCTGGCCATTCTGGGAGCATCAGTGACTGTGTGGCAGGGAATGAAGTGGCGCATCTTTCAATGTGAATCCAGTACCACCCAGACAATGTCGAATCTGTCACCATCGAGTTCCCTCCATCTGAAATCAATTCGGACATCTGCACACCATGAATCTAGTTCTTGTGATGGTCTAAGCTCTTGAAATGACAATTGTCATGAACTATTCCACGATAGATATCTATACTACTTGCTGACATACTGGCCCACATCTTGCCACATTTGAGTCCAATTGAATTCTCAGCCACGGTGATAGCGTGGATTTTCTTGTCTCAGATATCCAGCAATAGCTGTAGCATGAGATTCCTGTATCAGCCAAAAATGTGATGTGCCATGTTCCAGTACGTTCAGCTTTGTTCTACCTCATATCTATTACTCTGTCTCCATACATTTCGCAATTGTGATTGCTTTCAAGTCTTTGTTGGTCTGCATTGGTTCCAGTATCTTTCCTGGTAATGAGTCAGTGACATATGGTTGTGCTAGAAGCTTAGACATTGATGGATGGCTCAGGGTGGGAAGGATGTATGCCGACAAACGTAATTGTTCCAGTAGCTTCTGCAACATCAAAATCACCTGTTCTATTTCTTTCAATCTATCGTCCTCCCCTTTAGAGAGGTCTCCCAGACTCCATGTCAATCCATTAAATTTTCCATTAGATTTGTCTAGTCTATAAACCATTAGGTAACCCTACCTAGTTAAGAACTTGGACCATTGTACTTGCTTTATATTCAATGGCTTGTTGTCATAAGATTCTCGAGGTTTCTGTGGTTTGTTAGCAGCTGATGATGGTATGCCACCCCTTTACAGTGCAGTATGCACTGCTCCAGTGCATTAATGATGGTCATGAGTGCTTAATAGTATAGATCATAATTGCAATATGTCAATGTATGTTTCTTCAAGACATATGCAACAGCATTTAACATTCCTTTATTTTCATAGCAGGATAGTACCCCAGTGGATATATAATCGGAGGTGCCTGTTCTAATAATGACCTCTTCATCATTTTCCAAATATTGAAGGACAAGTGCCATGAAAAAAGTAGTTGCCATAGTCTCGAAAGCCAGTCATTGTTCTGAATCACATATATATGGTTCATCCCTCTGAGTAAGTTCTGTTAAAGGTTGTGCTATCTTGGAATACTTTGAAATATAGTATCGGTCACAACTGCAAAACCTAACAAATGGTTGTACTTTGAATATGTTATTCAGTTTCCCATTCTATGTCTTCTTTTCACGACTCCAATTCCTTAATGTTACCACTACATCTGAATCCATGGATATTCCCTTAATCAATATGATTTAATCCAAGTACCTCACAGTGTTATTACGTTGTTCACATATTTCTGGCTTCAAATAGCACTTCTCTTTCAATACACATTGTATAATCCACTGAATATGTTCTGTATGTTCCACCTCTAAATAACTATATATCAATATATCATCCAAATCAGCTGATGCAAAATCATCCAAAGCTTCATGTATGGTATTATTGATATACTCTTGAAAGTTGGCTGCAGTAATTGTTGGTCCCAATTGTACAACTGTAGGTTCAAATAGGCTGTATCTGGTGTGAAATGCTAACCCATGTTGCATCTGACTTTTGACCAGTAACTGATTGGAGACTCCTCGCAGGTTGAGCTTTGTATATGATAGGACTCTCCAAACAGGAATGAATATATGTCGTTTTTAGTGGAGGGAATAGCAATTCTTAACAACTTTGCTGTTTATGTACTGACAATCAAATCAAAATTGGAATCCTCTTTCTGGTTTGTTTTGCAAACAAGACCATCGCTGCAAAAGGTGACGATGAATGTGAAATGAAACCTTCTGAGACATTCTGCTCTAGCCAATCTTTAAGTACTACCAACTCTGCTCTTGACATCGAATGGAGAGGCCCCAATGTTAGTATCTCTCCTTGATGCCAGGGGACGACATGATTTTTTCCTGGGCATTTCAGAGGGAGTTGATTCGTGAAATTGTTATTTAATAGCAGTGGGACTTTGTGCTACTGTTTGAGAATAATCTCTTCCAAGAGTGATTTAGTCAAATTTTTTACTTCAATCACCTGACTGATATCTAACAGTGAGGATTTGAAGGGTGTTAACTTCCCTTGTTTTCTTGTTCAGAAGAAGAATGATTCATTCAACATCACTATACGTCTTGACACTGGTTGTGGTGGTTGTTCAATTTGCCATCTGAATACTACTCCATCTGAGGAGTATGCAGTTGCCAGAGGTTCATGTGTTACTCCCTGCACTGTAATAGGTGCATCATTGCAGTGTGTGGCGCAATTTTGAGATTCAAATGTGACCGTATTGAGGTACATTGTAGTGCAACATATTTGAGTTGTAGGCAGGTGCTTTCTAGGATGATTGGATAGTCTCCTACATGTGTGACAAGCATTGCCAATTGATCCTGATGATCCTGAATTGTGATTCCGACTTTGGGAATATGTGGAAAGTATCCAAATTCAATTAGTCTCCCATGGATGTAGTGTTACCAACGGTTCGAACCCGCTAGAACAGTTCCGGGTGAGGGTTGGAACCAGAACCGAACTGTTGCAATGGGCTTTACCTCCAGAAAACCAGGACTGTTGCAATTGGGCCGGTTTTACCACCAAAAACCCGGTATTTCAACATCACGACTTTGCCTCCAATTAAGTATTTGAGTTCTGATCATATTGTGACATGAGCAGAACGTAGATTGTGCAGCTCTAGCCGCTCTTTCACCTCCCGGTTTCAGATTTGTGATCCGACGAATATTTGTTTAGTCGCTATCGAAAACCTGCGAATTTCGGTTCAAATTTGCCCTTATTTCACAGCCACACAACAAATATCAGTCGGATCACAAATCTGAAAGCGGGAGGTAAAAGAGCGGCTAGAACTGAACAATCTACGTACTGATCATGTCATGATATGATTAGAACTCAAATACTTAATTGGAGCGAAAGTTACTACAACGGTAAAATGAAACCATGGTCAGTGTACAACCCGGCCAAAACACTGTGGGTTTATGTCCAGTCCGGGTAACTACCCCACAAAGACAGAGCACGTTGGATCTTTGGCCGGTTCTGGAACCAAACATAACCAAACCGCTGGCCAAAAACTGGGCCGCTGGCGGGTTACCCTGACCCGTTGCTAACACTGTATGGATGACATCAACTTGACATTTCTCTTTCTGATACTGGCATGGTATCAGGTGATGGTACGCAATCAGTCGATCCATACATGCAATGCCCATTGTTCGGCAATGAACGATTGTTTCTGTAGGTATCTCTTCGTCATTGACAGTCAGTATGCAGCGTATAACCAATTAGTTTCCTTGTATTGTCCGCTCTATACTCTCCACCTTGTTAACTGTCATACACAATATTCTAAAACATTCCAAAGCATGTAAAACAAATCTTTTCCCATCAATGAAAGAGTGAACTGTCTTTGATTGACCTGATCATTTCCCAGTTTCTCAGAACCACTGCTGGTTTCTATCGCCTTAACCCCCACTCCAGCCACCTTGAATGTGTAAGTCTTTTTGCTTGCTGTAAATTCCACCTCTGTGTGGTTAACATTAGTATACTATAAACATCTCCCTTCAACAAAAGACTTTGTTCTTTCTTGCATCGCAATTATTTGTTTGCCCGTGCTAACCTCCATACACACAGCCCTGGAAGATCCAGTATCCGTTCCAGCAATGGATACCATGGGGTATTTGGGAGGGATTGCAGTCTGGACGATGAGGTAAACCTTGTTCCTCCATGTATTCTCTGTGCAGCATGCTTGGGCCGGTGCTGCCAAATTGGTGTATTCCACTTCAAATATGGAGCAAGAAATGCAGAAAGTTCGTTTAACATGCCTCTATACTGAAGGGAATATTTTAGCTTGTCTGATAATCCCATCCTCAGGGCATGCCTTAAAGCTGAAGTGTTCCAATCGAGCTCTGTGGTGATAACTTGATACTCAGCATAGCCTGGAGAGAAATCACACTTTCTTTGGATAACATCACGATATTTCTGTTCAGTTGTGACCATCATGTCGGGGTATTCACATGCTACTTCTGCTTGTTATATGATATGTGATATGTCTCCCAGCCCCATTGTTCCATCTTCCTGGACATGTTGCAAAATCTGTTCAATGGCAATCCATCTCAGGTAGTTGAATTCATACGAGGCCTACAACTGTGTGTTAAGAAAGCTGCCTGGTTTGTGTCACATTACCATGCATAATTGTGTGACACAGGCTATCAACTGAGTTCAATCTGACCAGAACACATCTGGCAGGTCTGGAAACATCTGACATTCATCTTTCTGGACCTGTGGAGCAACCAGAGCCGCCCTTGCTACCAATGTTAGGGTGTTGGTTAGTTGGATCTGTAAATGCTTCATTATTCCCAATTGTCATACACCCTGGGTCATCACAGCATGATCAGTGTGCAATACCTCTGATGTCCCTTTAGTTGCTGGTTACCATGTGGCTTCGGCTTGGTGATTCTGGAGGCCTTATATACTCCTGTATATGGTGGAGTGATTGCTGGCGGTGGCCAGGAAGTATTCAGCATTCAGGTTCATAACTTTCTATGGTACTGTGATTATCTTCGCTGGGTCATCGTACATTCCGGATATTGTTTCAATGGGCTCAGTATGCTGTATGTCCCATATCAACTCCTCCTGATATTGTTGCAACTGTTCTGTCATCTCTTTGAACCCAATAACATGTGCTACTGCATCTAAGAATTCACCAATGTGTGACTGGGTACATGCCTACCCCAAAGCCACGATTCTGTGCTGTTCTGATCCAAGCATTGCTACTGACATGAATCATCCACCAATGTCAGTTGTATCCGTTGATTTCAGAAGAGTTTGTGGTTGGTTGTACTACAACAATCAGCAGCATTCTGAGAGACGTGGCAACAATTGTAGCTCAAACTGCATGGTCGATTGTGGAGTGCATTTCTAATCTGTTATCACCTTCACAGTCCCAAGAAACTTAGAGGTCAGTTGGAAGAAGGATTTTACACCCAAAGCTGTTGTCAAGTATTATCCAAAAGCTGGATCATTAAAGTTTAGACCTTCACCATTGCTGGCTCCCTCTGCCCATCAAACATTTCAAGCAGGGGGATCAGTTGATTATTGCAACAAGCAGGGTTCCTGTGATTTCTTGCTGCAAGTAGATATAAGTACTCCTTTAATACTTTCCAGCGTGTTTTATAGTTTGCATTTAAAAATAATTTACATGCTTCCAGCAAGATTAAACCAATTCATACGGAAAGAACCATAGCTGGCTTACTTTTGAATTTGAGTATAATGACAGATGTAGGTACTGAGGAATACCAAATCTGGTAAGCTGTATGTCAATTTGGACACCATTAGCACAGATATGGGTCTAATAGTAATCAGGTGTGAAATGGACCTAATAAGAAATTGAGTAAAGTTTAAAACAATACTTACACCCTGTTGAAGGGTATAGGTATATTGAATATCAGATACGTTGTGCAGAAACCCATCCTGGGGTAATGGGTGAGGTCGAGTATAGGTGACACTGGGAGCAATAATGTCATTTCGACAACTAGGCAAGAGTGCTTGAAGTACATATGAAGGAATTAACACAAGACACAACTCCAAGCTGTTGCAATGTTGTCAGTGGCTGTGCTATACAAGAGAACTAGTCAAGAGAGAAGAAAACGAGATCATCCAAGGCCAAACAATCTCTTGTTACATACAATTCGTGTACTGTCCTCAAATCTCCCTTCATGCTCTGATGTAATATCTGAATCGTTTCCCATAATCTTTCACACCACCAATATAACTCTTATTAATACAACAATGTCATACCATGCATGTCACAACACCTCAGACAACTATCTGTTCATATGAAATCATTCCACTGCCCTTTCACCATGCTATCACACTGCCTCCATCTCGGGCAACAATTCCGTTTTGCCATAAGAAACATTTCTTTCTGTGAATCTGAGTGGTCACCCAAGTTGTGGCAATCCACCTGATACACCATATGTGATACTCCTTACATGTAGTGGTGTTGAAACTGTGAGGTATAGCCTTGTTAACATAATGTGCAATTGGAATAATGGCAGTTCAAAGCTAGAGGAGTATACACCACTATATTCAAAAGGAAGTGATATAAGAATCAAAGAAGTTGAACAGTTGCTTTTCAATATCGACACCACCCATGATGTGACAGTTGTCATCAATCCAGAGAGGGATCATAATTTCTTTCTACTGGAAATCATTGAGGTCCTTCTGGACCTTCTTTCTGCTGGTGCACATTGTTCTTCCTAATATTTTTAGCATCTGTGGCTGGCATACCAACCATCAGCAAAGAAATATTCCATTCGGGCAGAATGGCTCCGTCAGAGTAGATGTGCTCTGTCAGAGTGGAGGCGCTTCTTCAGAGCTGTCAGAGACACCCCGGTGGCGGATTACTCTGCGCCCGGCGTGAATTCAACGCATCGTGTTGTATATCACCCTCCAATCACTGTTTCACTGTCTCTTCATGTTCTGTTGGTCTCCTATTTTGAACGATCACTCTGGCGTTGTGGCCAACTGTGACAGTACGTCGGAATGGGTTCCTTGAGTACGTGCTTGCATCGGGATTGAAATGCGATGAGTGATGCTGCGAATATATCTCCTCACGTTCTCTCTACCTGCGCGCAAAATGCAATTCTCTCTTTACTTATTATATACATCATTCCAAGTCGCCAGATCTAGGTGGCTATTGACAATCCTTCCCTTGTTCCGTCCGTTACCTGTCTTACTACTAGTAGCTATCTCTGGAATTACGTGCACGCAGCCGACAATATGTCGCACACTGAAAACTTGCAAAGCAACGGCTGCAGGTGCTTTTCACACTTGTACAAATTTCGAGACCGGATCCAAGTTACCTGAGTTTTCAGGTATGGTAATGACCGCCAGAGCTAACCAGTACTGAACGAAAGCTCCATCCTCGTTTTGGAGTTTGATTTTGAATAGTCGTTGAAGTTGCCATGGGAGACGCCCATTCAGCGCACTATAACACCTCCCCGGGCATTGCTTTACCCCCACCCAGTCGTTCCGTCGATCCCCTCCGCGCCTGCTCTGGCGTCCTGTGCATCGACTCATCTGAGAGATGCGTTTACCATCTAAACCCTCAACTTGAACCTTAATACCATGGTAAATACAGAGCTCCATTGCGTGGAGTTGTTCATTCAATATATACGTCTTGTTACAACTCTTATGCTTGGTAAACTCCAGTGTGCCGCTGTATATTGCCACATGGTGCGTTGCATCTTGCGTATTGTCGAGTAATGCTCTGAAGTCATTGATCATAGCGTCAGGATGCTTTCCATCATGGAGATTTTGGGGTCACATGAATTCGGGCTTTGCATACGACTGGGGGCTCAGCGGGGCAGCCAGATCAGCACCGGAAGGGAGGACTTTGCATGCGGCAGCGCTGTTCTCCCGACGCTGAGCGAGGGCTTGGAGATTGAGCTCTCTGACTTCGAAGCAGAGGATGCGACGCTGAAAGGTGAGTACTTGTGGCAGGTAGTTGAGATTGTGATTGGAGGCGTTCCAACTGTCCTTGAGGTTTGTTTTATGTCCTTGTTCATGTCTCACGGCAGAATACTGTTGCAAGGCTCCGTATCGACGAATCTGTTCGACCCAATGAGACATCAAGTGGATCTTCGGAAAGTTGAAGTCAGCATCTAACTCCTTGGAAACATTTATTTCATGGCTGATATAATCCCGCCAGGTGTTCATTTCACGCCGCATCCTAGACTGCATCTAAGCTTCAGCATTTGTTTCGGCCTCTACCTTTCGCTTCTTCACGAGTTCCGTTCTCCGGGCATTGGCTGTGGCCCTCGTCTGTTTGCCGGCTCGCCTGAGTAAGAAAACATCTTTGAAGGGGTGAAAATGACGCGAGGCGTCCTCCATGTAGCTCAATGTTGCATCATCGTGAAATTAATATTGAGTATACATATAGAATTCTAACAATGCCCGTGTGCACTCAATTGTGTGATTGAATAAGGGACGCTGAGCGGGGCTTCCGCCTCGTAGAGACTGGGTTACAACTGCAAGCACGGACCGGCTCATTTCCTTCATCTTCTTCCCATTCCATTGAGAAACTTCTTCATATGACTTATTTTTTGGTGTGAGGTCGTGGGAAGCAGGCATGGATAATCAGATTGCATTGTACTTGTTGAGCCGTTTGTGCGTCTTCATGAAGTGGAAAATCAACTTTTGGAGGTGGTCAAGCATGCCGATCTGCAATGTATGGAGGAGGCCGGGCTTAGGGAAGTCACTCACGATACAGGGAATATGTCGAAACACGTTGAATCCTCGGTGAACATTGCGTGATGGGAGTTCGGCATTGGCTGCCTTGGTGTTAGCATCGCTGAGCATTCGATATAGATTGTGATCCCACCGGGGGTGTTGCTTGTCAGGAGGGACATAATCTCCAAGTTCATTCTTTGGACACTCGCACCATAAACAGACATGCCGCTTGAGATGATGTAGGTCGCTATACTCAGGGCGATCTGCAGGCCATGCTGCTAAAACAGGTTTGTAACTCCTGAAGTTGCCATCTGCACAGAGAACATTGTAATACCTGCTCTCGGCGCCGGGCTTGTGCTTAAAGGTGAAAGGCTGGAGTAGCTGCCAGAGTACTTCATTCAGCACCTCTCCATTTGTTTGCTGCTCCTTATCCAGCCGCTTCTCAGGAATATTGCGGTTTTTGATTGGAATCGGCAGGAGAGCGACCATCACGACGCTATGCGTTGAGGGCATCTGGCGGATCTTTGATCATAGATTGCCAATTGTCATATATACAGGCCACTCTTTCTTGTCGCCAGCAAAATTAGAGAGATGTGATCCGTCGGACATGAAGATCAAGGGAACCAGTGTATCTCCTACTCTGAGCGTTGTCTAGATGTTGATTAGCACATTATGATGCTGGAGTATCTCTCCGTACCTGTGTCTCCCACCACGAGTCCGCAGTGTGCATTTCGGTATAGAGGCGGTTCGGTCGCATATCACTGTAAACTCAACGCTGAGGGGCGGAAATAAGATGCTCGGCGTACGCTGGCTGCCACATCAACCATGGCATGCTTGTGATGATGTCTCGACTCCAGTATTTGATAGGGCGTTGGGGATTGTCATTCCATCTCATATCCTCAAGAGTGTGTAGTACCCACTCCCCGAGAGCCAGATGATCTGGCATGCTAGCAACGAGCTTCTAGATGCAATCCCTGTTTTTGAATCTTGGGAAACACAGAGTGGTATTTTCTTCCTTCAGCACGTTGTTATAGTATGTCTTCATGCCCATCTTCTTGATCGCACACTAGATTTATTTGTACTCTTCACGCATCGCAAACGGGTAGTAGGGATTGTTCTGTAGGTTCGTCTCAAGGAAACCCTGAGCGTCGCGTTCCCATGGCTCAGCAATGTAATCGCTCAACGGAGCACCGGCACCGGGGTATATATCCGTCCACGGCAGAGGAGGTGGCGGTGGTTGCGACTCCGAGTCTACGATGTTTTCAACATGTTCAAGGGAGGGAAACGTGTCGAACTCTTCGATTGAATCATTGTTAGCGATGAATTTACGACTCTGAGCGGGTTCAATGCATCGGGGCACGCTGCGAACAGTCAGATTCTTTGCAACCTGAAGGTGTTCAGGATGGTGTAATTTGATATGTTTAAGTCGCCAGCTGTCTGAGGTGAACTTCTGTCAGCATGAAAATTCAGGACAACAGAATGGGGTCTTCTCTGGCATTGTCGACAACACGGGAGGAGTGGAGTATTCACTGTAGAAAGAGACAAAAGTTGGTGCTGGGCCTGAGCCGTCTGGTGTGGGTATAAGCTCACGATACTTGAGAGATTTATTGAGCCTCAGCACCATCACGCCAGGAGTTTCAAAAACACTACATGCGCGATGTACCATAATACTATGAATAAATGAAAAATAAACCCTAAGCAATCCAAAAACCTCGCGATGCGTGTACTAATCAATGCCTGAGATAAATAGATTAGAACAAAGGAAACAAACAAGCCCACAACTCTAACCCAAACAAACAAAACACCTCCACGCGTGCCTTAATCAGTGCCTGAGATGAATAAATTACAGCAAAGGAAACTCACAAGACAAGAACCCGACTGTAACCCAAACGCATGCGTCCTCTGCAACGAGAGGACTGGTTCACTCCTCGTCCACCCAGCCAGCCAGGCGCGCCTCCTGGAGAGGGACATCAGGGAGAGGGACATCGGGGAGAGGGACATCGGGGAGAGGGACATTGGGGAGAGGGACATTGGGAAGAGGGACATCCGGGAGAGTGACATCTGGGACAGGGCCATTGGGGAGACCGTCGCCACCTGCCGATTGGCCAAGCAGCTGCCGCTCCACATTGACATTCAAGGGGTTTCCAGCTGCCTCAGCTTCTCGCAGAGTTGGCGCCGCAGGGAGAGGTTTTTGCGGTGTCAGAAGCCCCATATACTCCTGCCCACTGAGGGTATAAGTCTGTAGAGTTCGTGGTCGTGGGGGAGGTTCTGGAGTTTGTGGCCGTGGGGCAGGCGCCAGAGGTTGTGGCTGTGGGTTATGCTCGCGCATCTCCTGGCCTTGCTCAGGTAGCACGGTTGGCTCATCGTCTACCATGGTATCAGCTTCGTCAGCCAATGTATTTAGCATCTCCCCCTGGCCAATCGTCTGAGGTTCTTTGCCATTATTTTCATCCTCTTCCTCATCCTCATCCACCACCTCCTCCTCCTTCTCATCTTCCTCCTCTGCATCTTCCTCATCTTCACTGTCCCTATCCATATCCACATCGCTGTCTAAATCAAGGCTGTCCGGTGAGTCCACACCATCCTCCATTCAGATATCCACATCAGAATCACGGTCTGAGACTTATTCGCCATCCGACTCAGTTGAGTTGGTATCATCACCTGAAGAAATTGACACGGCGGGCGATGCTGCCGGCTCTAAATATACCCGCTCTAGTTACCCCTCCATGTCCAAGTGTGCCTCTGACATTTCCTTCTGCAACTGCAAAGCAACGGCACAACAGATATCATCTGCCCCTGGGGTGTGTATAACAATACTGTTCCCTTTACCGTTTCCCTTCCCCTTCCCCTTCCCCTTCCCCTTCCCATTCTCAGTCGCCTTCCCTTTCCCCTTCCCATCCATTGTTCCCTTCCGTTTCCTGGTCCCTTTCTCACCGCCCTGCATGTCCTCCCCAGTCTCGCCGTCGTCATTGTCATTGCCATTGCCAAGACGGCTCCTTCCACTGCTCGGTGCACCGGGATCCGCCCAGTTGTCATGATCATCATCCTCGATTATCTCATCCCAATTCAGTGGTCTAACAGCCAGGAAGTCACCTGGTTTGTACTGCCGACAGCTTGGCAGCTCAATCTTTGCCCTGGGATCATCGCAACCGTACCAAGAGAAACACTCACCGGTGCGTTTAATCTTCCCCGAGCTGGTTGTCTTCGGATTGGAGCGATCGACTTGATCTCCGAAGGCACAGGGATTGTCCCACCCCCAATTGTTCATTTGGTCGCGGATTTTGTGAAACATTTGCCCCATATATGAGCGGAAGGCAGCCCACCACTCCCGCAACGGTGAACTTCTGCTCCTGCGGTGCGGCCACATCAGCTGCAATTGTGAAAAGTGGCGAGTCGTGACTGCATCAAGAAAGATTATATCATAAAAGAGGTCCCTGCCCTCACATCCTTGACGCTGCAAACAATGTATATCCGTATGAGTCCACCGATGTGTTCCGAGATGAACTCCTGTATACGGTCTTGATCCAAAGACAGCTGTCGATTTTTAACCGATGTCGGCATCTTTGCCCTAGTCTTCCCCTTTCCTTTGCTGCTGCCCTTTAGTGCCATCGCTGTGAGTTGAAAATGAATCTACATCGGAAACGTTAGCATTATGATATAGTTGTAGCGGAAGGAAGCCCAGATGGAAAGTACAAAGTTGTGTAGGTTATCAGGTGTGTTTTGGAACAAGAGGCGTTGTGTTGTGCAAGTCACGTGATGTTGAGATCAGGATGCTGTCGGTGTGTATAATACGGGAGGAAAACAGAAAGGAGGTGTAGGCAGGATGAAGGGATATATATGCTCGAGTACTGGCGATTGCTTCATTCAAGGTTCACCTTGTGAGTTTTGTTGGTTAACGAACACTAAACGGCCCAGCCTTCATCTTGTAGAAGCACCAGGCACCTCAAGAACGACAAGCCTCGAGACAGGATTTAGTACTTGTGGAGAGCACAGTATACCATGCTGGGTGTTGCGTTTGCATCATACATCATTTTTACTGCTCAGACCTCGTGCATCTCAGAGCAAACTGAGTAGTTCTCAAGTTGTCCCAACTGTGGAACCATCCAACATGGCTACCAACGCCTACCAGTGGAAAAAGCACACACAACTGATGTCATAGAATAGAGAATATGTCATTGTTCACTTTGGAATGCTTGTAGCTCTGCCAAAGAGGGATTTCCACCGGAAAGCTGAAGATATACACAATTGATGGTGCGAAGTATTGTGCCAAGAACGAGTACAATACGATGATAATCGCGCGAAGATGGCATAAACACCCTTCAAGCGGTGCAAATAGACCTTCAGATGTTGCTGTAACAGTGAATATCAATGCTGAGTTTAATCTGAGTTTAATCTAATCGCAGTTATCCCCCATAATTGAATGCTTTTGAAGGGATCTCGTCACTGAGCATTGTCAGGGTTTAGAGTCTAGCGCGGTCCACACTGTGCCTCCCATTTTTGTTGAAACCCTCCATGGTCGCTCAAATATGAGTCTACCTCGCCTGCCATTGCATATGCATGGACAGGCAATTATTCCTACTTTCTTAACGTCGAACATCTATATTGGACGACACATTCCCAAAGCCCTCACCCTGACACGACTCTGGTCATACGAAATGTTCGAAGTCTTGCTAATCGTCAGAAGCAACAAAAGTGTGGGCCTTAGGGGAGTTCTAAACTTCCACCAGCTAAGAGATGCGTTTCCGTACCGGTTGGCGAGAGCGATTCCTCTCAAGGAGGGAGTTCCGTACCCTCTACAATCCAAGGTCAGAACTGCACCCCCTCATCTTTGCTGAACAAATCACGCGTTGCAGATATCAATCAACGCGTGACTTCCACACCGCCCACTACACAGCGACGGTCAATAAATACTCCAACCGCCACGCCGGGTACAAGCAGTCGTAGCACACCAGCACCCGGAGGAACCTCAACATGTCGCGTTATATTCAGCCCCGCATCCAGCATTGTTATTACTCTCACTCCTCTCCGAGGTCTTGAAAATCTGCCTACCCCCATCCCTAATCCAGAAGCCCGCGCAATCATTACAAATCGACTTTGAACACGAGCCACTGAAAAGAATCAGAGACAGAGGCAGTGGCAATTGCAACCGCAGGCGGTGTCTACACCTCGATCAATGGTTTCTGGCAGTCGCAGCATCCATTGATTTGGTCACTCAGACATGACGCGTCTTGTGTATGCAACGGGCAGACTCCTGGAGCTCTACATGTGGAACAGATGGCCGTTTATGAGTGCAAGCGACTTGGAGACAGTAAGTTATGCAACGCGACGCGTTTTGAAAGCATTAGCTGAAGCCCCACACTGGCAGATAATAGAGACGTACTGGAACACCGCTATGCAGCGAAACAACATTTGGTCCATAGCAGTTGAGGCGCGTACAAAGGAGATCTTGAAAGAGGTATGCTAAAGCAGTGCTCCACATTGGATATTACACGCTCCAACCGGTACCAGGTTCGAGCACAAGTCGATAATGTTAAATCCCATTTCATTCAATCAGCAGGGGAAAACATAGCAGAGCTTAATGATCTCCACCGCTTTGAATCCACCGCAGAGCGTTTGGAATTCATTTATTCCCTTCTGGCAGACAATAAGTATCTTTTTCCTGTAGCAGAGCGTGTGGAAGGTGGTGTACGCGGCCCAAATCCAATGCAGAGAGAGTCGAAAGCTGCTAACAAATGGCCAGCATCCACTTTACTTCCTGGTGGAAGCAATCCCACAGTTTATCTACATCAAATTTCATCATCGGGCGAATAACTGCGGTAAGTATGCTGATGCATTTTATAATTCCATGATTAACGACAAGGACAGTCATATACCCTCGCCACTGATCATGTTCACCTGCACCGCTTTGCGCCATGCTCTCCTGGAGTGGCAAAAGAACAAAGGTGTTCATCCGAAAGCTTCCAAGTCAAAGCTTAAAGCGGACAGACCTGATCCTTCGAACTACTTCAATTATATGAATGACGGTGGTAAGAACGCATCCTGCTGCGCTGCAATGGGTCGCAAGTTGTTAACCTCGCCTGGCATTGCAGACACGTATACATTCTTGATGAATACCTGGAACACACTACCGGAAAGCTATCAACAGAGGGTGCATAAAAATACTCTTGCTACAGTCAAGTGTCAGACCCAAGAGGTGGAGAACCCAACGCATGCCATGGTCATCAGCGTGGAAGCAGCGCTTGTTGGGAATGCTATTCTTCTCGACTATTTGACCTCCGAAGTGGCGCTTGAGAAGCCTGAGATCGGAAGCACTGACCCAAACATCCCGATAGACAACAATTGCGGGGATAACGAACTGCATTTCGGGATGCCAGGGGGCAGTGGGGATTACAAAGATGACGCTGACCAAAGCAACGAGCACAATGCCATCCCCACCGCCAGCCGGCGACGACGGCCCGCCACTGAACTCGAGATGGTTGACCTGGGAACTACTGATGTTGATGGGTATGAGGGCGAGGAAGGCGACGATGCGGATGCGAATGCGGATGAGGAGGAAGAAGCATCGCAAGCCAATGATGAATCAATGCAGAATGTGGAGGACTGACCTGGGAACCAGTGATGTCGACCGGTATGAGTGCGAGGATGGCGACGATGCGGATATGGATGCGGAGGAAGAAGCATCGCAAGCCGATGATGGATCAACGCAGAATGTGGAGTACTGAGGGCGTAGTACTAGGGAGTGTGAAGATTGGAGAGTATATTTCAGACATGTAAAATACGTTAATGGCGAAGCAAATGCAACGGCAAGCGATGTATCCGAAGCGAAGACTATTGCAATAAGTGACAAAAACTCAAAGCTAAATATAAATGTGAGTGCAGTATGTGGCTATCGGCCGAAGAAAGGCATAAACATCGCCAGGCGTTGTGTAAACGGCTACAGCATAACTGCAGCCCCTGCGAAGAGTGTAACACAGGTGTCATTCTGATGGTGCGTATACCAGGCTCATAGGAATGGAGGTAAGTATGCAACAGGACCCGTTGCCTGGACGACAGGAGGCATGTAATTCTCTGTTGGAGGGTACAAGGTTCCGTCAGAGCCATCAGAGCCGTCCTGAACACCCGGGTGTTTCAGACAGAAACTAGAGTTGTTGCTGATGACACGTGTTCAGTATTTCAGGAAAATGTAAATTGATCTGGAAGTGTTCTACCCCAATCTCAGACGGTGCAATCTGCCCCACCAGTGTTCATTCATATTTGCAGTTGCCTCCATGCCATTTTGAATCCAAGAAACGTTTTCTCCAATGCTCTGAAAGCAATTTGAGATGCTGCTATATGCACCTTTAGTTATTAAGGTGTATTCAAGATACTTTAATAATGAACTGATGGATATTTCAGATTTTGGAGCAGCTAAGACAATAGTGCAGATCAAGAGGAGACTACCAGAGCAGCTGAGACATCTGCATACATCTCTGCAGTAGTGTATACACTTGTTGTGGCATTATCAGAGAAGTGGTTCCCAAGATTCGATAACTGCAAGCTAATTTGCCTAACATCATTGTGTTTCTTACTGTTACAAGAACGATCTCTATAGTATACTATAGCCTGTATTCTGTATCTGAGTCTACTGATATTTTCAACTGTGGTCAGTCTGGCTGCAGCCAGTACCCAAGTGCATTCATGGGAACATCTGGAGAAGCCTATAAAGTTATCATTATCAGGGGTTATCACAGACCAGAAGTAATGGTACAATTGTGAATTGTAGCAGATACTTTGAAAAAGTCAGTGGACTATTTAATGTATAATACCTGTTTGTGCACAACAGTATGATTTCCAGTGAAGTTTTCTAAAGTGGAAATACACTTCAGTTAAATTTCAATTAACTACAGATTACATACATATGTGCTATCGAATTCAATTATAATAATGCAGTTACCATACCATTACTGGGTATCCTATAACAAGACATCAACAGAATGGATTAATATCAATCACACCTACTATATGTTATCTCACTGGACAAGATACTGTAAAGTTGGGATTACAGACTGGTATGTATATAGCAGACTTGGCTGAATATGCCAGTAGGTAACATCTGCAAGTCAACTCTGAAGGCGAGGGCATGCGTTCATGTATTACCCACCCATTAAATAGTTGGGACCTCAAAATGCATGGCCTAAGGGATTATTGACATTGGCTGAGATACAAGCTCTGAAGTAACCTTGCGTATTAGTTGGAGTTAGTGAGCACGGCACTGCTGCATGCATGGAATGTACTATGTTGGTGGAGTATTTGATGGTCACTGATTAAATCTCCAATGTAACCGCCGAAAATTCTAATTGAAAGGTGAAGCTTTGATCAGTGTGATAAGCACTGTGAGACTATGTGATGACAGATATTCCAACTACCAAAGGAAAGCAAAGAAGATGTCCAAGTTGAAGTCATGACCTGACATAAAGCAACATTGATGGCTTGCAGAAGGATGGTCCTAGTTAAAAGTGAACTGCTTTGGAAATACTTATGCATGAATACAATCATCACCAAGGAATTCTGGGATTCATCAACTGGGCACTTTCAGAAATGCACATCAACTTACAACATAAACTATCTGAAAATCTGTTTATTATTGCATCAATATCTGAAGGAGTATTATCATATCTGCAAGTGTTTGCTGTAAATATCTCACATTATTTCGTCATTAAAGAGTAGCCATGCTGCAACAGCAAATCTGTTGAACATTAGCAGCAAAGAACACCTTAAAATGCTGTCAAAAATTCTGGTCAATATTACCTGTCCCATCCACATGACTGTAAAACACATTCAAGATTATACATTACTTGAGGAATAATCAACAGCCCGAATCACCTGTACTTACCAAAGACCATAGCACCATTCAGACTATGAGGAGAAGACTGTACTATTGATATGTAAATCTATGCATTCTTAGAGGTGACAGGTGTAAGTGTGTAGATTAAGGGAAATTGAAACAACATAGCCTAGTTGAAAGTCAGTAGCAATATTATAAATAGGACTTTGGTACAGATAAATTCAAAGCTTGTATCTGATTAGATGTAGTGCAATAACAAACCCTGAGAAAGTTTGTTTATAACTACAGAAAACTCACAACAGCAGTTTACAATGCAGGAGAAACAACTTTGCAATACTGACTAACCAGATCTAAGGCTTTTTAATTAATGAAATACAAAGAGCCGGGTTGGAAAAATATTGACATAATAATTGATTATAGAATTATAACTGATATCTGACAAAGCTATGAGGACTCAGAGGATATAAGTCTATATATAGTACCAGTGATATACTAATCGGCAGCAACACATCAGTATGCTGCTGTCAATGAGATTATAATAATCTGTAACAATTCTGTGACTAATCTTCAGTGACTATGTAATTATTACAATTATAGTATACCCAATATATAGTATAACATTTTATGTTGGACTGAGTTGCTGTTGGGAATTTCATCAATAGTAATGATGATACTATTGGATTGCAATACAAAGCCTTTTAAACTACAGTCACATTATTACATACTTAATATCGATTTTTGACATGAAGTCTTGGACGGTCAAATGTTCATTAGTAGAGTTACATCCAAGTTGCATGTTGCATGATCAGTATTAACCTTGATGTGTACTACAGAAATGAAATATAATGAGACAGTTACATCTCCATTATCAGAATTATGAATTCACACTCTTCCGTAGATATCATTATAGTCACCTATCGATATGAGGAAAAGCTAATGAGACAAAGTATTGCAAAGTTTCGTGATATTACAATTTAATGTACAGTAGAATCAGTGCAATATACACAAAAGTAGAATTTTAGAGGCAAATTTTCTCAGGTGAAGAAACATCTCTCAGCATTTTCCACTCATTTAACAGTTAAGAGATTAGCATCAGCTAATAATTATTGGTTGAGTATGTGAGGGCTGACACAAAGAATATCATTCAGTTAGAATATAATGGGTTGGAATGTTATGGTTAGAGTTCGCAGAGTATGGATTTGATGATGATTATTATTCTTTCTACAGTTACCAATATATTGAAATGACAATGAAGTATTAATATAGATGCAATAAAGTGCTATTAGGATATTTTCTAGCAGTGGTTCTGACAACTAAATAAACAAAAAGCAAAATGTTGATGTTGTTGTTATTATCTGGCATTTTGAAGGTACAATATTTTGCAGAGAATGAAACTAGTCAGCAGAAATAATAATTTGAAACCACAACAGAATTCATATAATGATATTATTGAATATATTGCAATATCAGTAACGAATATCCAATAATGGCAGCAACATCTTAGTTATTCAGTATCAACAAAATGGAAGGTTTAATCACAACATCATAGAAGTTATATCAGAAGAACTAGTCAAGGAAGAAATCACTTTATTCTTGCCATACAATGAACATATTCTATTGGCCGTCCACAATCGGATATAAGTGGCGAAGATCACCCTAATATATTGGGAAATATTCTATTCACAGTCACACCTAACTCAGTCACACTCAGTCAAGACAAAATACACATAGTGAAATAATACAGTTCATTCTGGTTGTACAACACAGAGTGTCACCGAATGCACCAAGTGCAAAAATTGCGTTGTTCAGCGAGATCTATATTTCTTAACAATACCTGCATTGGTTGTTCGATTTCTATCAGTGTCTGCACTTTGCTTGAATGGCTGGAGTCAAAAATAACTTAGTTAGTTATAGTAAGATGGCATTACTCCCCACTGTGGAATTCCGGAAAACTATCAACAATGGGTATTGGTCTTCTGATCATTACCATTATAAGCAAACTCTTGAGTTGATTGACTAGAGGTTGGCATATTAATTATAATACAGAAGCATGAGTAGTCAAGTTTTTGATAGGCTACTGTATTATAACCTAATCAATAGTATTTGAGTTTATAGACTCTTTGTTCCCTCCTAATGTTTACCAGCTTAGTACTAGTTTAAATATTTCTCAATTTGAATTAGTATTTGTAATTGGAATATCTAGTAACAAAATATAGTAACTAATATATCTATTGTATCAATTTTCAAATGTCTACTTACTACTCTTGGCATTAAACAAACAGTATCCTATTTTGCGATCTAAACTAATCTTCAAATTTTCCACTAGCAAACGATTGATCATCTATTCAATACACAATGACTAAAAGTACGATTCACTCACTGTGGCAGACTCGATCCCCATGCTGTCCAATCTGGATAGTAACAGTGTCTGTCAGTTCATAATGTGCTTGTTTTTGCCTTTTGTGAATGGTCACAAGATGAATACATTTTGGTGGTCAAAGGTTTCACCTTGATATATATATAAATACAATATAAAATGAAACACATAATATTTCAGTTGGTTCTTTACTGTGATTTCTGACTGTGAATATCTATATTAAACTTTATTTGCCATAGAATAAAAGTCTTGATATACCAGTGCAGGTAATATTGTAATTAACAGCAATCATATTTGTACCATGTTACATACTAGGCTAGTATATTCTGAATGATAGATATGATGAATTGACTACATGATACCATAATCATTTGATTCAGATAGTATATTTTCAGTTTTTTCCCTATTTGGTTGTTTTTGTTTCTAATACAATTTTGCTAAAAATTTGGAATTTATTCAAACATAAACTTCCATTCTTTACATGGCACATATTCAGTAGTTTGCCAATTGACTCAATCTTGCTGGAAGAAGATAATTATAGTTATATGTTTATGTCGTAGCCAATATTACCCCTTTGCCTAATATATTATACTATTGCAATCCATACTTCAGAATAAACAAAGTTAAAGATTGCCCTTACGGTACTTGTATGTTAACATTCAGATTAACTCTATACAATCAGATATGCAATAGTTACAATTTAACAAGTCAATATCGGTGAGATTATATTCAATTGTTCCCACAGCATTTTCATATACAGGTAGTGTTAGCAACGTTTCCGGACCGTCACTTCAGGTCCGGGTCCAGGTCAGAACAGAACCTTTCCCAAATTGGCGGTCCGGGTTGTCAATACACCCGAACCATCAATTCGGGCACAGTTCAATGCAAACCTCCCAACCTGTCTGAATTGGGCAGGTTGTCAGCGGGTTGCGCAGCGGGTGCATCTGTAGATTTATGTTATGTTCTGGTTTTTGCAGTTGGATAATTATACATTTTTGAAATTAGGTATTCGACAGCCAATAATGTCATTGTCGATGTTTTGCAATCTGAGACATTGATTATTTTGGAATATGTGGTTTTCCTTCTATACATTGCATTTTGGGGTATAAAGACAGTCAATAGTTCTGTTATGAGTGCATTTACGTGCACAAAGCCTTGATTACCCAATATTTAAGGCCAAATATTGTTGACGCTCCATTGACGCTCAGTTTCATGATGGCGTAACATATGTGTCATACGTTGTTTCAAATGAAAAGGCTGCCATGACATCGTCTATGAGTTATTACCACATTGTGACACTTAGATTACCCAAGATACAACACCAATAATTGTTGACACTCCAGTGATGCTCATTTTCAGGATGGACAGGAAGCGTGTCAGTATTATTTTGACCTTGAAAGGCAGCCAATACCTCGTTTATGAATGGCTGCAACCAATCGCCACTTAGGTTACACAAGATGCACAGCCAGGAATCATTGACACTCCGTTGACGCTCATATTCAGAATGGGGCAGTGACCATGTCGTATACTCCTTTGCCAAGGAAGGCTGCCATTACATCAGTTATGGATAACAGTGAAAAGGTCCCTTATCAATAACCATACTTACAAGACTAAACATCGTTGACGCTCTATTGACACTCAGTTTCAGGATGGGGCAGGAAGCCTTATTCTATTATTTTTGACTTGAAAGGCAGCCAATACCTCGTTTATGAATGTCTGCAACCAATCGCCACTTAGGTTACCCAAGATGCGTAGCCAAAAATTGTTGCTGCTCCATTAAAGCTCATTTTCAAAATGGGGCAGTAATTGTGTCGTTTACACTTTTCCCAAGAAACGCCACCAGTATCTTGGTTATGGATAGCACTGACCACGTCACAATTGAATTACCGTACATACAAGACTGACAATCGTTGACGCTTCGTTGATGCTCATTTTAATGTACGGTCTAGTCATGATCTGCTGCCATTAATTATTGCAATCTTAACTATTTGAACTTTGTGGATGTCTTTCAGCGTGATCAGGACTTGGCTCTATGGTAAAGCTGAGCTCAGTAACATTCCAGCAGTAGTCGCTCTCATCTGGTTAAAATTTATATGTTATGCCAAATAATGCATATTGCCTGCTATAGCTTTGTTTATTAACCAATATTCTCATGCGACTGGTCAATATTCTTCCATAATATTTCTCTAAATAAAATTCTCGGTCAAACTACATAATGAACTTGGTGAGAATACATTGATGCATTCTGTGCTACTTTTTCTTGGTCCCCTTATTCCTCCTTGTTTCCATTATATTGACCATCATCATGGACTGTTCAACCTTTTTATTTGATCGTTGTATAGGCCAAATCAATCCGGGAACATTCAGTGCAGCACTCACATTCCGCTACTCTGGGGTTTCTTAATCCTCACTGGCGTTGTCCAGTTCCATATCTCATTCATTGTCTGCCTCCCAGTCATCTTCGCTGTCGTTTGGATTATCCAAGTCCCCATTCCATTTAAGCCAATTTTCAGTATCTGAAATGCTTTCAGGTGAGTTACCCTCATCACTTTCAGCAGGATGGCAGTTGATTTGTTTGATTCGGCAGACATTCAATACTTGAGTTCATCCCCCATGGAGGTTCTTTACAGACAAAGCTGGTGGCACAGGAGATTTTTCCGACAATATAAATACAGCCATGCCAGCCTGATGAAAGTTTGACTAGGATGGTTTGATGATCTCGTCAGTAGCTGAAATGTATCCGACGGCTGTCATCTCTTGATTCTGAGTGCAAGATTCCTTCTGTGTAGCTCGTAGAGTTTGGCTACCCTACCACAGCTCCAAAAAGTCGTAGACCTTGGCCATTCAGTGCAACTTCTTTTCCCCCACCTCTCTCTTCATCTCCATGTCGGTAGCAGTGCTGCTTGGATCCAATACAGGGTCGTTGCCAGCCTGTAATCCGTTATTGACTCAAGCAAGCTACCTTACTACAACAAGTTTGCAAAGGGTCTCGCCTGTGGTTCTTGACTGCATCCACCCAATCACATCTCGCTCGAGGGAAAAACTGGCCTCCACTCCGACACGGTGATATATAATAGAGAATATGTCGCATCCGACATTGGAGAGTTCGGCGTACTTTGAGTGTGTTTCTTCTTGCTGGCACCAGCAGTTGGTGATATCTGGTAACCAAAATGTACTACTAATCTCCATTGGGTTGGAGTGGTAATCATTAAGATTCCAATTCATTTGCCATCAGTTGTGTGGTAATTCGGGAGGTAAATTCAAATGGAGGCTTGCGGCTGCCAATAAGCTTGAAGCACAATCGCTTCGTCCAGGTGTTGTTTCGGCCACCTTGTTACGCATTCAGTATTCTTCATCGTCGCTCCACAAATTATATGGATCATAAGAAGATTCAGCAGATCTAGAAGCCATTGTGTAGGAGCTGAGATTGTTCTTCGGTATGTTTTCGGGCTTAGTGACCGGCAAACGTCTATGTTTCATGCAGTATTTGTTCTCCACATACTACAGAAAGGCTTGCTGGTATTGGGTAGTATAAGAAGTCTCATCTTCAGGATTAATATCCATTCCCTTGTCCAACTTCTTAAACGATGGCAACTTCAGGAAAACATCAAGGATATGTATCGCTATGATGAGCATCCCAGTCATTGGAGTCACTGCCGTAAAATATTTGGACAGCTTTTGCCATGCACACTTCACAGCAAAGAATAAGTCTTCCTTCCATTGTGTGTTTTTCTTGGCCAAAGCTCGGATCACCCCATTCATGTGATCAAACATGTCATTGTAGACAGTGATGACGCGATGCAGAGTAACGGCATGCCGTTTCGACATCCACAGGGTCGAGTACCGGAATGGCCGTGAAACCTCAATGACATAATTGACAACAGTCCACTCATCCTAAGTTGTGAAGAGTGGCCGGACATTGCTATAGTAAGGCTTGTTAATCGACTGGCCTGTGAATTCACGGAATCGGTAAGCACGCTTAAGCAACTCCAGTGTCGAGTTCCAACGTGTCTTCACAGCCATATTGGGTAGTACAGCGATCCGGACTTTGGGTTTTTGGCAGTCAATGAACTAGTTTCGACATCCAGGTGTCAGCGTAATCAATTCAGTACGCATTCTCTGCTATATGAAGGTCAGTTTCAGCACTTTCAAAATATGTTGAAATACGTACTTTCTCAATTATCTTTGCTAAACCTGGTCTCATGGCTGACACCTTGTTGATTCTAGCATTGCCCTCTTCTCGAAGTCTTTGACTCTTCCCAATCTCTGTGCTTTCATTCTCTCCAAATTGCTCATCGCGCTCATGGGCTTCCAACCACTTGGTGCGGCCTTTTACACCCTGACTGCTCATGAATGCACCCAAAGCAAGCTGCATGACGTGCGCCATGCACGGTATGTGGTTTCTCAATGCGGGCCACTCGGTACCGGAGGCCTCAAGAGTAGTTTATAGTTTTCGAGTCGTCAAGTACTTTGGGGAAGAGTTATCGGTTGCAAATCGAAGTAAACGGCTGTCAGTCAGTTCAAAACAATCCAGAACTTCCTTCAAATGTCTGGCTAGCCCTGCTCTGCTGTGCTGACCCTTGACCTGTAATCCTTAATAACCTTTCGAAATAGGAAATGAATGGGCTCTCAACCCATCGAAAGACAGTTGTAGTTCTCGCAAAGCCCAATTTCGATCCATATAATAAGCAATGACCGACATTATTGCTAGTTTTTTCGTCGATGTCAATCGGTCCAAAGCTAAACTAACTGTGTTTCTCGATGGAAATTGCGTATTAATTGCATCCACTGTCAGTGTGTATTCCCTCTGGCAAATATTACTCAGGGTGCTGGTTGACAGTGACACCAACTCGCTTCGTAATGTATTGTATGAACGTCGTAGCTCCAGGTTTCGTATTGCGTTCCATGCAATATGTGCTGAAAGAAAACCTAACATGAGGTACCGATTCCAGGTGTCTTGGTGAAATTCAGCAGTTTGAACGTCCTTTGCTACCAGTTTAGAGCGTTTTGTCTGTCAATTCAGTCAGTATACTTAAAACATAAATGGTAAATTTAATTTTCATGTCTGAACTTGCAATCGGAATACCACCACTTCTTTCCCGCTTCAGTATGGCCAAAGCTGTTTCATTGATCGTTGAACTGGTCCATTCGGTTACCTCTGGCACTGTTAATTGGTTCAACTTTGCGATATGCGCTTTTGCCAGCAAGTGTTTGCCCATTGATCTGGTCCCATGTTTTGATGGATGGTGAAGAACTTGATGACAAACGATGCATATGATGCCGGGGCTCCCAGTCTCCTCAATTCCGCACTGTAAATAGAATCACCACGAAGGTGCATGTCTAGAGTCATTCCAAGCAATAGGCCGCTTCGAGCCTACCTTAATTGAAGCCCACCAACCATCGACGATGATTTGTCAAATAAGGTAACTTAAATCATGAATAAAGACACTTTCATATTACGAAGATATCTTAACCTCTAGCAACAAGATATTTAGTGATTTTAAATCTGACATTGCAGTAGGAAATTGAACTCTGCGTAATTTGATCTGGGTACCTGTCAAAGGATACTTTATAGTCAGGTAGAACACTGGTTCTTAAATATTGACTTTAGAGCTACAAGCAAGAAAAAAGTCAGACCTGTAAGACATCGCATGCATATTTGTGAAGTTGAATACAAGGGCATACCAAGACGAGACAGTTGCGATATCATCAGTAGCATTTTTGCCCATAAAGGCCGCCGCCTGTATGATTATGGGTCAACGACGCTGCATTGCTGTCTTATTATCCAAGATAGAAGCCCAAAACTAGTTAACGCTCCAGTAACACTCATTTTTAGGAGATAGTAGCGATATCATCACTAGCATTTTTGCCTAGAAAAGCAGCCAACATCATGATTATGGGTGTATGCCATTGCACAGCCCTTGAATTGTCCATGATGCAAGACCAAAAATTGTTGACGGTCCGTTGACACTGATTTTTAGGAGGTGGTAGCAATATGGTCGTTGTCCCTTTTGCCTATAAAGGGGGCCAATACTGCCGTTATGGCTTAATGCTGTTGCGCAGCCCAGTCATCATCCAAGATGCAAGACCAGAAATCTGTCACGCTACATTGACACTCATTTCTCAGATGGGGCAATGAGAATGCCACTTGCCTTTTTATGTCAAAAACCGGCCAATAACTCCTGTTTCAATGGATGTGACTATGCAACCTGTTGATTGCCGAAGAGATCAAACTAAAATCGTTGATACTCCGTTGAAGCTCACCTCAGAGACACACCAACAGTCATTTGGTGTACAATCATTTTGCTTGAAAGTCATAACGTCATTATTGACAGCCAATACACCGTTTCTAGGTAGAATCATTTGTATCCACAAGCATCGAGGCCTCTCAGTTTCTGAGCAACCTCTATTCACGTTATTAGTCCGATATATGACGTAGCTCCATAGCGTTTTAGTGCTTTCAGCTGGTAAGTTACAGCAGGCAGATCCGCCAACGAATTTTAGACATATAGAGCCCCACTTCCTCACCTTTCTTTGTCCAGCTTGTGTTCCTTGATTTCCATGACGTACCATAAGCAACTGTCAAAATCTTGACCATGTGCAGGAGGTCTGAGCTGACAGTTATGCAGTGAGCTGTATGATCCAATACCGCATGACGGCTGCGATGGATCCGGGTTCAGACTGCGCACTGACCGCTCGTCCAATGGCTCGTATGACATCAGTGAATTTAATTTAGCTATTAAATTTTGTCTCTATTTTAGGTTTTGCTTTCCAATGTAACCGTAATAGGCAAGTCCATATCAAGTCTGCTGGCCGTCTGACAACCAGATTTGGAGTATAGAACATTCACATGGCTGGTACGACACTTGCACACACACTGATGACATATCATGTTTTACAATTTGGTTACTGAAATCAGAAAAAACCTGACACATAGCAAAGTAGGTACACAAATTGCTTTATATTTGACTATCTATACTTCCGGCGATGCGGGAGCTGTTACCATATCTTTGTCTGTATCCAATTTCTATTTGGCAATTAACTAGGGATGCTTCATACAAAGGTAGAACCATACAGGGTCAAAAGGGTTTGCATTCTGAATCTGCATCGAATTGGTCGCTGTGCCGGGTGAACGAACCGGTATGAATTTGTGCAACTGTGGTTCCTCCGACCCCAGCCTTATTTGACTACTTCCTAGTCGAGAAGTCACTGCCGGCATTTCCGACTGTCCTTGGGCGATATCTAGAGTCTGCATATGCACTCCAACTGTTCTCCGGGATGGTGTGGCTGCAGTCGTGTTTATTTGGGGTTGGCAATCACCCGAACCTTCAATTTGACAGTCCTATACTTCTTATCTCTTTCACGAAAGCAGTTGGCTGCATCCCCCCATCTGGGTTGGGTCAATTAGTCAAACCTCATCAGCTTCTGCAGAAAACTCTCCATGCAGTGCTGTACTGTTTTGGAGATTGTGCCCATCACCCAGCCAGGTTCGTCATCATCACTGAGCTTGCCGAGCTCTGTATCTTTTTCATCAACTTCATTGTCTTCCCCATCCGCCTCATCATCAGATCTTACAAGATCCCTCAGACTGTATACGATAGCATTCAACATATCTTTAAACGCTGTTACAGGGTTTCCCGTTGTTTCCCCCACATTTTCTGCAGTAGTCATATCTTTCAGCTCTTGCATTATCGCTGTCTCTGCGTCTTGCACTCGCTTTCTTGCCACAGTGGTCTCTCTCTCCACATAATCCTCGAATCATTTCTCTTTCTCTTCATTGCTTAAAAAGAGCATTTCATGTCTTTTCTCCGCCGCAAGCTTCTTTTTAGATCGTGAGCTGCACAATGCTCCCAATGCTCGGACCCTTTCTACCTCCAAGCCGCTCTTGCCTTCATTCACTTGATGATGCCGATGTGTGGACTACTTTGTCGATTTGCTGTATTAGCCCGCTCGAAGTGAAGAAAAGTTATTTTTCGGAGCATTGACTATTGTCTCGTGTGTTGACCTTGTTGTTGGGCGAGATGTTGGATGTTGCAAGATATGGACCACATGGAGGCAAGCTGAGTCATTTATGTCTAGGTTCATATGTTTTGTCAACTCAAACAAAGAAAAATCTGCGTTTTGACCGTCATTTCTGTTAGAATAGTAACACTAATCATACGTTATGATATGATAGTTAGTGTATATTTCATGTGAGATCCCGGCTATGTGTTGAGACAAACATCACCAGACAACCTTGCCGTCAAAGAATTTCCTGTTGATATCTATCAAACACAGGATATCAGTGATCGTTCAATTCAATGGATCCCTGCAAACAAACTAACAAACATCATCAGACCAACTTACTGCAAATCACGGGACCGTTGGAATTACTTGCACCTTGCAATGATACGCAGAAGGATGTATCTTGAGTAGAACGTGAAAGTTGACAGTCATTCAATCCCATGTTACCTGTAGCTTACTATATATTCCTCAGGACTTTCCACTTTTCTGTATTATCTGCCTTACCTTTTCCACAACAGCAAGTCATGGATTGACGAGCACCTCACCCTGGTGTGATTCAATCCGAATTGAGCCGAACGATGGGCCCTTCATCCAATGCGCCCCTGGCTGAGTTACAGCAGCAATACTGACACCAGATAGTCCACCGCGACGCTGCTATTGCAGCCATTGAAAATATGTCCCAGGACACACATTTAAAACAAGTACGTAAAACCGGACTCAGCAATAATAGGCAGCAGCATGCAATTGGATGTGAGTACCTCCACATCGATAAAGAAGGCAGTCAACTAACAATATACTATACAGCTGGTGTACGCAGACAGCTCCGCGACCAATTTACTGCTGCACCCAATGGCAAACCCCCATGGTCGACGAAGGCATTTGTCCACACAGTCAGTGCAATGGAACATCATGATGTTGTCAGCTCTGGGATTTTCGCGCACGAATTTCATGAAAAAGGTCCCTGGGAGTGGACAAAGCAGGCGTTAATGACTCTAGAGGAGGCTACGGAGTCGTATATTGTTGAGGTAATAGCCAAAGCTTCCTGTTAGAAACAGCAACCCATTTCTTGTAGGATTTCAACATGGCTGCTACTATGGCGAGGCAAGAAGATCAGGTACAGCTGGAACAGTCCAACATGCTCCATTCCTTGAATACAGCAACAATGGCCAAAGGAGCATTTTCACACGCCGCAACACAGGAAACTCAACAACTGATTAAGGAACCTCGCGCCGAAGTCTGAGAAGAGAAGAAACGAGGAGTTGAGTTTCCTGGGCATAAAATGGTGAAGTCAGCGATAGCAAAACACCCGGCAATGGTTTATAAAAATCATATGGCCAGCTGTCTTCCATGCTACAATGGTACAGCAAAGAATCCGCAGACACTGTGGAGACGCAAAGGAACCGCCGCGCCTCCACCAGAACCCGCAGCACCTCTGCCCGGAAGGCCATCTCCACCCGGAACTCCACCACCGCCCGGAACGCCATCTCCGCCCGGAACGCCACCTCTGCCCGGAACGCCACCTCTGCCAGAGACGCCACCTCTGCCCGAACCGCCACCTCCACCACTAGGTGACACTGAGGGAAATGCAAGTTATCTAATTGAAGGTATGTCATCGAGATGTGTGTATATGCATTCTCCACTTCCAAACATTCAATTTTTCAATCATAATACATATGCCAAGGATAGCAAGTGCGATAAAGATTTTATTCCAAATTTGCTGAGTACACTGTCTGCTGCGTGAAAATACCGCTGACATTGATTATGAGGATGACAACAGCCTGTTGGGCAAATCTGACGGTGAGGACAAGAATTGATTGAATGGAACGGGAGTTGTGAGTATTATTATTATCTACAATTAGCGGACACTTTGAAGTATATTTTAAAGAATTTATTTATATGCACAATTAAAGAACAATGTAGTGATACATGAAAACATACATGAAGAGGATAGAACAACTGCCAAAACACAGTAATTGATGTTCTATGCCAAAGTGAATGGTTGCATAATGTAGATCCGCCTGTGGCAAAATGAGAGTCAACTGAGCGTCAAAGCGTTTTCATCCAGTAAGTCAGGTTATTAAAATGTGAATTAATCGTTGTTATCTATAATCATTGTATTTGCCGCCTTTTCAGGCAACAGAGAATGCTATACTCTCCCTGCCCCATCTTGACAATGAGCGTCAACAGAGCGACAATGATTTTTGGTCTTGAATCTTGGGTAATCTTGGTGGTTAATGATTGCAGTCATCTATAAACAACGTTTTGGCAGCCTTCATAGGCTGATAAGCAAGAGGTCATCCCGTGACAGCCTCCCAGACAATCACAACCTAATTCATTTTCAATGCTGTAACTCAGTGATCCTGAATGGTTTAGTCTATCGAACCAGTCAAAACTCCATATATAGACATTAGCGGCCATCTCACGCGTTGATTTACCATTCTGCAAGGCCAAAGATCATTGACGCTCCGTTGACGCTCATATTCAAGATCGGGCAGGGAGTGTGTCACTTTCTCTTCGGCCTTTAAAGAAGGCCAACACATCACTTTTGCATAACAAAGAACAAGTCGCTTTTCAATTACCTGACTAACAAGACTAAAAATTGTTGATGCTCCATTGACGCTCATTTTCAGAATTGGGCAGGGAACATGTCACTTTCCCTATTACTTTGAAATACCGCCAATACCTCATTTATGGTCGTTTGCATTCAATCACCATCAGAATTATTCATGATGCAACACCGAATATCATTGACGCGCCGTTGACTATTATGCTCAGGATGGGGTAGCGAGCATGTCGCTCTTGTTTTTAGTTATAATGGTGGCCGATTCATCTGAAAAGAACAATGGCATGCAACAGTTAATATTTTGCGATTAGCAGTAGGGTATCTGAATGCGACCACAAATAGAACAACCCAAAACACAGAACCGCAGATTGGAACCGAAGGGTTTAGCCAAGCCCGGCAAAACCCACCGGTGGATGGGTACAGGTCCGGGTTTGGCCCGCCAAGGCGCTGCGGGTCGGGTTTTTGAACGGTTCTGAAACCGAACCGAACCGGTTTTCCAGTCTGAACCCGGACCACTGGCAGGTTACCAGGACCCGTTGCTAACACTATACATACGCATTATTGTAGTGCTCATTGTATGTAATTTGTGAATACTGAAGAAGTGATTCAATTATTCCCATAAGCTAGCCAGATTAGATAGATGACTTTGATACTTCTTGTTAGAAAAGTGATGTACCTCTTGCCATCAGCCAAGCCTATAGCAATTATATAGCTCTACCAAGTTGTATAGTTCCCCTAAGGTACAGAGTTAGAAATATTCCATTGAAATAGAGATGCCATGCCTGATATATATTGCTGCCACATTTATAAGAAACACCTGAATCATGTACAGAATATACAATGGCAGAATTGCTACAAATGAGACCTACCACAGTTAATAAAAATTCCATATCACTATAGTCTATATGCATCATACAGAAGACTCTTATTACTTTTATCACAATATTGGAAAATTGTAGATTAATATATATCCAGTTCAATCAATGTGCAGTATGGCAAGTTATTTATCACTTTCAAGATATTGCTTTTGCTAGTGTGCAATAGCTTGACATAGAAAACCATAGTTTGGTTGAAATAATCAAATCAGTACTGCTGGTACTAGTGTAGATAAACATTCACCAATACATGATCGGTAATATATAGATATGATAATAGTAGCACAATCGTACATGAATGCAAATGAGGTTATATAGAGTGGAAAGTGGTAAAACATTACATAAAATTCAAAGTGCCAGAGTAAAAGTTATAACTACAAAATATATAATTATCCAGTCTCACATTAAAGATCACTTAGAATTCATAAAGCTGTAATGTTGATAGTATATTGAATCGTGATTGCTGATCAGGCAGGTATCAATACATGGAAGACTAGGATATATATTAACCATATTCATTGATATACTCAGAGAAAGATGTACATTGAACTTTAGATATCAATTCATATACAGTAATTGATACTCACTGTCTCTCAGCAGTTTTTTTTATACTCAAAGCTAGATTTCTGTGTATTTGTAAGGTTAATCTGTAAATCAATTTTAAAATAGTAATTCTATCCAATGTTATGAGAAACAGTTGAAAGGCATTCAGGAATGCTCAATTACTGTGCTATCTCAAAACTGTGTAATATTCAAAAAATGTACCAAAATATTCTAACACACATTAACTAGTATGTTCAATGCTATATTTGCTACATCATACTATTAATGTAATCTCAGTTCCACTAGCACATCCTCTATAATCTGTAAAATCTTCCAATCTGTTTACATCTGCAGCAGGTAGTACTAACCGAGATAGCTATAGTAGTAGCAATATACATTATTCATAGAAGTGATAACATGATTCTTTAATTACTCAGGTTTGAACTGTTTAATGAGTATCTTGGAGATCTACTTTTGTTGTTTTAATCGATATAATATACCAATTTGGTGAACTGTTGGATATAGCATAACTTTGAGTAGCAATATATTATTTAAGACAATCGGCAATAGTATTCACAGTAATTTATATCTATAATATTTGACCAGAATTTCTTATACAAGAGTTTTGAAATATTAGAACAGTATACCGCTTTACTTGATTGGTGTAATGATAAATGGACCAATTATCAAAGGAGTGATTGTAAATGAGTAATACAATATATACATGTGTACATGTAGTCAATCTTACTTTCATTTTCTATATTATATTTTCAAATACCATACATCTTTACATTCTACCATATATATGTTTATCTCCCCTGATACTGTTCTTAGTCATTTTCCAATAAAATATATTTTCCTGACAGTTAGTTGAATTTCATCGCATTTTAGGCCCATTAGAACATAGAGATGTAATCAATAACCAATCATCAAGTAATTAACTATAGCTGCCTTTAATAGAAATAACGGCTAATATTCTCATTATGGTACTTACAAGTATGACAAAACAGGGACCATATCACAATTGATTTGTTCTGACACTTTTTAGTGTTACCTATTAAACTACAATATACTCAGCCAGTCCACAAGTTGCCTATAACATATAACATGCAGATCATAATGGTTAGGAGACTGGAATACTAAATTGAGGTAATGGCTGTGGTTTGTATACTGTAAAGGATTATAACTCTGATACTACCAAAACTGATAATCACTGTGACAGTAATGGTGGAATACAACCAAATACAGAAAAGATAGATTCCAAAGAGTTTGTTGAGAAACAACCAAGAATGATCAAATATGATATTCAGAAACATTGTCTAGTATTAGCGCATGTGGATCTGTGATAGCTACCTACAGCTCAGTTGAAATACACTGAAATATGATTGTACTACTAAGGTGAGTGACAGTTGGAAGTTTAATTTATACTCTCCAGGATTCATTGTATCAATATATAACTACCACTTTCATTTAACATGCTGCTATTTTGGGGATGAGTGTGACTACTTTACTAGTTAACTCTACTTGTCTAACCACAATTTGTAGGAGGTTGAGATGTATACATCAGGTGCGGCTCTGTGCGGCTCTGTGGAAGAAAACTGACCAGGTTACCCAGTGCTGGCACGATAGACCTGTGCCTCGCTAGCTAGCTAATGGAATTAAGCTTCTTGCAACCATGCAGTTGGTAGAAACATCTCAATTCGCATTAGTTTTGGTCAAACGATACTCCACAGGTCGCAAATCCTGCGATCATGTGAAGGTGAGGTGTATCCGATGTTCCCTGCACAATTACAGCAGAAACCAGACGCGAGAACATTTCTGTTTGTACAACTGCAAAGACCAAGTGATGTCCAAATCCCATGCCTGAGACAACAAACAGTTCAACTTTGCGTTCAACAACTGCAAGACTTACACTAAGTATTGAAGTTGGCGAGCTCTGTGTTCTGGTCATGTTGTGCCTAACCTTTGAAAGTAACTATACGGACATGGACTAATTGCAATGGACGAAGAAGGTATCAGCTGGCCATTTCAAAGAGTTACCAATGATAACGGCCTGATTCAATATATTCATGGAACATCTTGCAATCCGTAGAATAAAGCCAATGCCACTCTTGTGGCAATCATCAACTGAGCATTCAGCAATTTCTTGGAGACAATCTACCAGATCTGGTGCTTGCATACAAACAACCTCCCATGCCATGTTGATCGTGTACAGTCAATGGTGGCCCCGCTTGGCACAATTACAACCACATGAGACCACGCACTGGTGGAGGTGAATACTGGGCATGGCCGATGTCATTGATGTTTCTGCAGGTGTAGTTGTCTCAGCAGGTGCTGAGCTCTGCACTCATATACTGTTGCAACAGTGACTTCCAGACTGCCCCATAATATGGAATATTTTGTAATTGTGGAAATCGGTTCTGTTGGTATCGCAACATGAAGCCTTCAAACATAATTGGCATCAATTACTGTTCCCATAACTTCTGTCACAAGACCTTGAAGACAACAGAGCCCATTTCAAATTATTGCACTTTTTCTGCAACTTTGAGTCAATGGCAGATACCCACACCTCATTTTCCAGCTGGAACTGCAATTTGTAGGCTTCCATCTTGGTAATAACCTGTTCCAGTTTGCCAGACATCGTATTTATCATGTGATTTATTAGTTGGGCAAAAACTGGTCAATAATTACCTTTAGATATTCTAACCAGCAGGTCATCGGTGTATTCACTCCTGGTTATTGATTACTTAGGAACATTTGGGCTGTGACTATAGGTGGAAAGAATAAAGCCATTCACATAACTCCAAATCTTTAATAAATACTGCCATATTTTCTGACAATTACTTAATCTCACCATGAACATCTCAATGTGAAATGCCCCCAAATGCAGCATTGTCTTACACTTGTACGACTCATTCAACTGATCTCATAGCACTTTACAATCTCACTACTGGCCATACTGCATCTGCAATAATCCATCCATCACCTGAATTATTGTAAACCATCCCCTTCAAATGATGATTGTTCAAGGCTGCACACTGTGTCTGATCATTCAGATTCAGTGCTTCCTCTGTACAATCAGGAATGCTAATCAGTTAAATATTTACCAAGAGTAATTCAATTTTCAAACACCAGCTGCTATACTTCAGAGTATACCTGGTGTTAATCAAAATCTGTGTCTATTTGGTCATCTTGTTGTATATTGATTCACCAAAGGTATCTCAACCTCACCCAGACTCTGTTTTTCATGGCATAAATCTACATCTAGATTAATCATCAGCTGAATTCCTGGGATAGTAATATGTTGCACAATGGCTGCTGTGACAAATTTCCCTATTCAACTTGACTGTATCACTGTCTCTCACTGAGTTCAATTGACACATACTCCAAAATCAATGAACATCAGGCCACATCTGACTCAACCATATTCCGGTCCAGCGGATGACTTCCATCCAACTTTACAGCTGTAATTATTGGCCAAACTTGGATAGTAAGTAATAATTATCATTGAGGCCGACCACAACCAAAATGGGTTAGTTGAGGACTAGCAATCCGAATTCTATCCCCAGAACATTGTAGTGGCCTGGCAAAATACAGAATAACCAAGGATAAATGAAAACATTTCTGGAGTAGAATATTAAATGAGATTACAGTATACAGTTTACAAGAAGAATAACTGGAAAATATTACTTTGCAGAAAAGGGATATTATCAATATCCATCAAGCATCACAAAATACTGAAGGAATACATGAACAGATAGCCACATAGTTATAGGAATCAAGAATAATACACTGCAGATATGGGTGCTTAATAATACTGATTCAAAATTGAGTGACTAATTTCAAGTTTGAAAAGGTCTTAGCAAGAACTAGAAAACAAAATAGAAGTTTTGGTAAACAACAGTTAGAAGAGTATTCCACTACAGAAGATCTGAATGAATATAGTAATGCAGTAATTAACATGTACTTGAAAGAACAGAGAGTCAGTTATTGCCTAACTGCAGCAATCAATCGGCATACTTTAATAAGTGAACTTCACTGTGGCCACAGTTAGTAGTGGAACTGAGCAATGATATGATATTCTGGAGTCACTTCTGGAAGTCCAATCATGTTTCCTATTGCAGGTCAATATAGCCTTACCAAATTTGGGTAATATAAAATGTGACGCTCCATTATTGTTCAGGAAACTAAAAGAATACTCTTGTAGTATGACTGGTGGAAATAACCTTAAAGGTAATAGACAATTGCCACAATCACCATAATAACTACAATTACCAGAGGGAAATGGTATTGTAGTAGGATTTGAAAACAACAGAAGCCAATGTAATCCTGAAAGAAAAGGCTGCAATAGGAAATCAATTGTAATGGTAAGCTATTTAAAAACAATACACATTGCCTAACCAATAGCTAATATTTATACTTTGTAGTTTATCAGCAAAATTTGCATTGCAGACTAACCACAGATGCTTGTATACAATGTATCCTCAATGTTCAGAAGAGGCAGTGTGTTATATACGTGTACCCTACTAGGGAATACTTATTCTGAAGTAACATCTGGGGATGGATAGTAACTCTAATTGCAGAGTGGACATTGATCAGCTCTTGAATGCAGATTATTCTATAGAGAAGTTTGAAATGAAGGTTTCACAGAACAGCAGACAATTAATAGGAATGAGAGATTAACAATATATTCCCGAGTATCAAAGTCATCAATCAGAAGGTGCTAGTTAGACCAGTAGCAATAAGTACACTTATGATGCGAATGTTACTAACTATGATAGTGGAATACATGCATATAATCAACTGTACTGGAAAGATTATAGATGAAAAAATCTACATGATATCATAATCTGGAAATACAGTCTGCAAATGAAAACAAATCGGTACACATCCAAATACAAATGCTTTTAGAGCAATATCTACTTATGAAAATTTGGATTCAACTTACAACTAAACTTTACAAAGTCAATTGAATTAACTATTAAACTGATGGTATTCGGAATGCGGAGACTATCTATCTAGGCCGATGTCAACAAAAGCACAGTACTGAACTCGAAACGGCTGCATCAGATACTGCTGGGATAAACATATAAGGATTGCCAAGATCGATACAATCACCTTTGTATCAGCAATCTAAAGAGCATATAGTGCAGATATAGGGATACAAACTGATGGACAGTGTTCAATGAAACTGTACAGAGGATAAAAACACTGGATTGTTCAAGTCAATACAATCTCTGCAAATTGTAGTTATATATCTACACCTGAAAGATGATTTTGAAAATCTTTATCTCCAGGGTTCAAAAGTCTTTCAAAGTCTACAAGATCCCTTTGACAGTAAACATGAATCAGTGGAATAACAAAATTTGGTTACATTAAACTGTTACAGTGCGGAGAGTGCGAGTGTGCAAGCGTGAACATTCAAAAGCAATTGGAGTATTTCTTTTCACTAATAAATATACAGCAGAGGGAGTCAGAATACATAAAGATAAATATTAGTCACATGAAAACACCATATTGCAAAATTGTGTCTGGATATGGAACTTCAAAGTACAAGATGATTATTTTGGTTTAGGAAATTAATTGTCTCTTTCAGAATGACTAGATGGTTTAAATAACTATCTGTTGGGTAATATACAACACCACTAACTCTGAAATTAACATGTAGAACATTTTGACAGTGTATGATATTCTGGTATCTGATTGCCAGAAGAATAGTTAGTCAAAATAAAAAGCTAGTCTAACTTGGAATAACAATAACTCTTATTGATATACCAATTGCAAATGCTATTTCTTTTATATTAAATCTAGAAAATCCTTCAAAATAAAATATTTATCTCCCATCAAGCTGAAAAACAGCAATTTTAAAACTCAGGAATATCTACAAAGATAATAACTAGCCTCTATAGTGATGGATGCTACATTTGGAATATATGTTTTTGTTATTTCACAAAACATTTAAAAAGCCTGTCAGATACAGGTGTTCAATATCTGATGTTTACTAAAGAATCAGATTAGAGGCAATAAAGCCTATCAAGAGTAGAACTAGATACAACACTCCTCAAAGTTACCTGCAGTGACTACCAAACATTCAACATTGATGCTTGTACTTGGCACTTTATCCACATTTCGAAGTACCATAACTGAGTGATACCAACTTTGTTGCTAGAGAATCATTAAGTAGAACAATCAACTACAGGAGATTTTCATTTCTAAGTTGCAAGGCAGAATATTTCAGATATAGAATGAGATACACTCATAATTCAATCATATCGATTACTTGTATAACTCATACATTCAATGCCACCAATTTTGGAATAGTGAGTATAAAATCTCCTTCAGTAGTTGTGAAACTTGGATTTCAGGATCACCCGTATTGGCCATGATTTACTGATAGAGAGGCCAAGGAAATTTAGGAAATATCATAAATTGTTATTATCTGGTTGAATGATATGGTTCAGAAACAAATTTAAAGATTGATCTTTGATTTCAGTTAATATAGCAAGATATCAGTTTGCAAAACACATATTAATTGGACCGTACTACAATGACATTTGGGCAATCTCACGGTCTAGTTGAACGTCATTGATTCTTTATCTCTAAGAGACAACACACTGTACTACCATTATGTGTCAACTACAGAATGCTCATCAAATCTACACTTCTGGCAGATGTACTTCAGTTCAACTGTGATATAAGTTACAAGAGACTGGTAGAAATATGAAGATTGACTGTACTTCACATTTCAATTTAATTAAACTATCCATGAACTATATACAATTTGCAGCTTTTCATCAAACGTTAGTTATTTGTATGAATGTTGATACCTTTTGAAGAGACAAACATTCTAGTCCTATTTAAGGGAGATCAATATCAAATTATACTATGTGTCCACTTAGTAAAACAAGTTGTCTGAAATTAAATATATCCTGATTTCAAGAATTGTGCTCTTTTAGTCACCAATATAAATCACATACTGATTACCACATTATCAGCATGACAAAGTACGGTCAGTGGGTGTATCCAGCAGTGTGTAACACCAGACAGACTATAATATTGCAAGACAGAATTGAGTGAGACATTGTTGTGTTTGAGGCTATTCCCGAAGTCATTCTAAGTAACCTGGAACTCCAATCACTGTTACAAGTACTCTATGAGAATGCTTAAGATACAGTTGGGAGCACATAAAAGTGTCTGGGTAACCTGTCAATGTACCTACCTCCATTATCCAATTAATACTGGAATCCGAAATACACTCCTACAGGGGATTGTGGTATTACAAATCTTTTTCACAAAGAATTCAGATATTATCTGACCCTTCTAAATTACAACAGCAATCAATTGCCCTCTACAGTAAATATACTGGATGAATTAATACACCTTATCAATATCTCAATTATATTACTGTAGTTACGATTATTTTCAACATGCGATTTATTGAATTTCTAGTATAATATACCAAAGGACAGTGCAACTGATTCCTACATACCAAACAGCTACCGTGATGCAATAATGTGACTATGCAATGAGTAGCAATCAATTAAACCAAGTGTCAGTGTTAAATACTACAACTCTGATCAAATTAGGGCTGAGAAATAAACGAAACTACAATTCATGTTTACCACACATGAGTTGCAGGTCTGCTGTGTATATGGTTGTGAGTTATACAAGGGATAGGGGTTTGATTGAATTTAAATGGCATTTGACTCGATTGATGAAATATAATGCAAGTATACTGGCATCATAGCTATCTCTTCATTGAGATGAAATATCAAAGACAATGTAATATATTTCAAAATTTCAGTGAGCATAGAGCAGTACAATGATTTTAATTGAACCGTCAGCTGAGAAGTGCTGTGTGGAAATGCGGCAAACAGAAAGTAATATAGAACTACAATATGAAGCACAAAAGTACAACGCTGGGATGAGATGTGCCGATAGGAATTGAGGAATGTATGTCCCATTTACACAGTACGTATTCCAGTAAAGTAGCACTAAGAGGGGGGTTACAATATGGCTCACCAATATGAAACTGATTAGACAAGTGGCATCCACAGTGTATACCAGGAAAAATGACCTTACATGATGCATAACTTATAAAGAAGCCGTTTCTGGGACAGTGATCAATAGCATATTTGACGCATGGCACTATGAGGGCCTATGGAGCTGTGCATAGACTAGATTACTATGATACACATCAGATTATGTGCAATTCATAGTATACATCATGCTGCATTCAATAAACTTGAAACCATACTGCCAAATGCATTCATTGCACACCCCCAAGAACACCTCGAAGTTTGTTCTCAAGTACACTCCCGGACATGCTCTCAAGAACTCTCCCAATTGGACTTGATACCACATTCACAGCTTGCTTGACTTTACGCCCCTAAGTAAGCTCTCAAGACGCTCTGAAGTACACTTCCGGACATGCTCTCAAGGACACCTTCAATTGCACTATACAGCACACTCCCTGTCTGCTTAACTGTATTCTACCAAGTAAGCTCTCAAGATGCTCTGAAGCACACTCCCGGGTATGCTCTCAAGGACACTCTCAAGCACACTCCCAAGCATGCTCCCAAGTATACTCTCAAGAGGCAACACACTCCCAATCTCACTTGACTATATGCTTCCATGTATGCTCCTGGGTGCTCGATCCAGACTCTTGCCCAGTTGCAGGGGCCAGGAACCAGATGGTGGGTGGCAGGTGGTGGGTGGTAGGTTGCAGGTGGCAGGTGGCAGGTTGCTGGTGGCAGGTGGCAGGTGGCAGGTGGCAGGTGGCAGGTAGTGGGTGGTGTGTAGCTAAAATAATGGCATCAGTTGATATCATAGTCTGATTCAAGTGTGGCCACTGAAACGAAATCTTGCAATGACACATTGTTACAGTATTGTCAATCGCAGCCTTCGAATTTGCAAGAGAGGTAGACAATTCGATTTCTTGGAGCGCAGATCTCCGACTCAGATTTTGCAGCAGAATCAGCAACCCACTTCCCACTGATCATGGGTATATGTGTTCATATTCGGTCTGGAGCTGACAGTGATGATGGTGATAGTGTTGATGGCAATGGTAATGATGCCAATGGTGATGATGGTGATAGTGATGATGGCGATGGTGATGATGGTGATGGTGATGGTGTCGGTGATGGTGATGATAGTACCAGAAGCGCTTAGAGAAGTGGGTTGCCCATGTCAATGTTAGCATCAAAGCTTCCACAGACTTAGAGCCTTCTATTACCCAAAGTTTCCAGACTTAGACCACACACTTAGAGCTTCTATCGGCCAAAGCTTCCACAAATGCAGAGTTGGCCATCACCCAAAAGCTTTCCATGGATAACTACTCCTCCCAAAACATGGCTCTCTCAAAAGCAGCTCGCTCAAGCGGGCTATCAAGCAGGCTATTATGCAGGCTTTTGAACAGACTCTAGAGAAGGTTTTCAATCACCAGCAGGCTCTCATACAGTACCAGTCTGAGAGCAATAACTGCAGGCAGTCAAGACAGGTATAGATCCATCTCTGGGCGGCAGCTGTATATAGTTCCATCGGCCCACACACATATCTCTATGAATGGACCATAGATGACGATCGGCTGCATGTCGATAAGGTCCTGGTGTCTGCGACTACACATAGCGCCGCCTGTAGTCAATTTGGGCTTTTGCCGATGCAGTGTATAGCTGGGATAGTGCAAAATTTACCTACAGATTATTCTTCACAGCCTATAACAGTAAACTCTAACCAGGCAGCACATTCTGACATTACTTAATAATGAGCTGTGGACTCCACTGCTTCAATCTTTGGAGTAATATGGTATATGTACTGGGATGTCATAATTTGGAGCCCCAAGATATTCAAGGTAATGCAAACTTGGTGCTACATTCAATTCCGCACTGCCATTCAGATGAACCATGATATCCTGTATTTCTTAATTATTGTAGAATAAACAATGTCAAGTTGATACTCCACATTCTGCATTCCAAATTATATCTCAGAGTTCAGATTCAGTTGTAATCGGTTGACAACAGTTCAATTGATCAAACCTTCAAATTATCTTTTAATTATACCACTGCTTAGTTATAACTCTAACTATCTTGCACCATAATCAGTGTCATCAGTCTAATAGGGGAAGACAAAGTGGACTATGTAACTTGAAGAATCTGATATTTGTGGAGGAATATCAAGTGACAGATTTCGATGAGATTGGCTAACTGAGGGGTTATCAAGACAAGCATCTGCTAATGAATAATGATGATCCAGAAATTCCAATAACAAAACGTAATATTGTCCTGAAGCCATCTGCCCATTTCCTCAGTACTCTAATCAACCTAACCAGTACTTCCCACTGATTTGTAATGCTTCCTGACCCTTATTTAGTCAAGAAAAGTACTCTCAGATACTGCCAGAGTAGTCTGCAAATCCTCCTGCAAACACCTGCACTGGTGGAGTTAACTTCATAATTCTAGGAAACTTGAGTGACAGAATTATCAATTTTCTGAACAGCTGAGTCTTCAATTAAGGATTGCAGGTGTCCATTAAACCTATTGGTATATATTCACGGCAGTGGTTGTTAGGGTCCAACATGTCATTCTATCGAGCATATTTCACTTGGTGCAAATATTTGTTAAACAGTTTCAAGAAGATGTACTATATTATTATTTGTTATATAAACTCTATCTCTGTTAATCTATACATATACATATAGTCAATCTGAAAGCAGTTGGTACCCAAGAGATTACAGTAGACCACACCAAGCAGGTAGTTGGGTAAACTTAAAGATGCTGATGGAGCTCATGATTGTCAGACCTCAGAGGGTCAGAATGATTTGGGTTTGACAATATACTTGCAGTCTTTAATTGAGTGATTGTGGATATACAATTTAGAGACTGCTACTAAAAAACTTACAAATGCACTTAGAGGCATCGAGCAAGTGAATGTGAGTTTGCACTTGAAGATAACAATTGAGTAAACTTAGTAATGCAATTGGAGTCCGTGATAGTCCAAACTAGGAGGCTTCTTTCAAGGTTGTCAATAGGGATGTAGATTGGACAGGTTAACACTTAATCAAGTGGAAATATTGGGAGTCAACAGTGTCAATGTATGCTTACATATGGGTCACAGGTCACGCTGTGAGCGGGAGATGGTTGATGTATAGTGGATATTATATACAGTACTCACTCATCAATGTGGGATGGATGATAGAGCAGAATTAAATAACTGTATTAACCAAGATAATGTTAAAGTTCTGAATGAGTGCAAGAGAGATATTTAATGAAGATGGTAAAACATAAGTAAATGGGGTAAATAAGGAGTACACCTTCTGGATTAGATTTCCTGCACCTGCAATTGGTAACAGTTCCAGCTAGCTTGAGTGTTGTACATACCTGATCTTGTCTGACTATTACTCTCGAAAGTCTCTTTAGTCCCTTTTACTTGGTATGATATTCCCAATCTTTTCCCCTCTTGTTTGACTATCTCTCACTATCTCATTCCCAAATCTATTATTTCTAGAGAACATAAAGTTCAGTCATCCCGCTCTGCTTCCCCATACCAGGATTATGAGTCAGTATGATGTAATATATTCTACTGAAATTGGCTGTCTTTCACTGTCAGCAAGCTTCCCTTCGTACATATAATTACAAAGTTAACTCTGGAATATTTCCATAGATGCTGGATTGTCTCTTTATGTCAGGGAAATATACTTTTGTCATATGGAACTTGTAGGAATATGTACAAGGAGGTGGTATGACAGCTTACAAGTATCAAATGTGGGAGAAAATTAGACAACAGGAGGGTATTCTAGTACATGATCTTGAATAACTTTGATCTCTGTTGGGTGGCTCAAGAACTCTATGCAATTGTGTCTAATATGTTTTGGAGTTGGAAGATGCACAAAAGAGTATGTTGGAATTACCTGGGACTGTCACCCAACCAATGAAGAAATGTCAAACAAACTCAGAGAGATGGTAGAAATCTAATAGACAGTGTGTGTCAGAATGGCAATTACTATCTGATACCCTGTTGATGTACCTAAGCATGGCTTTCCCTTCACAACACATATGATCCATGGATTATTGCCTAATATTATCTCCCAAATCAAGCTATACTGGCCAATATCTTCTTTCACAGTGTATGTTTTGCTTAGCTTTACTTAATAGAATACTCCTCTCAGTGCAGTTCTAACAGACACCACATTACATGATCCAATGCGCCACCTACAATCACATAGTCTTGAGCTGGGAATCAGTAGAGGAACATGCAATTGATGGAGATATAGTTGATAAGTATCACCAAGACTATTTCAACTAACTACAATGGGAGATGTTTTGAGTTTAGCAGTACAGATTCAGACTATTCTGATACAGTTTGAATGTTTCCATTGGATACTTCTTTCTGCATTATTTTATCTTCTGATTGGATCTCAGTCTGGTATACATCAGCAGAATGTAAATCAGTCTAGAAGATATACGCAACTCTTCCAGACACTCCAGTAGCACTCACCAGTGCTTCTACACACTTCCAGATGCTCCCAGCCCCTCCTGGAGCTTTTCACAGTGTACTCAGACTCTGTAAGAGCATTCTCAAGTGCCCCTAAAAGCACCTGCAGTTATAGAGGTGTATTTAGAATGCTACAAGAGTTGACTATAAGAATAGTCAAATTTTGGAGCTACTGAGACATCGGTGTAGGTCTGCGGGAGACTTCGAGAGCAGCTGAAACCACAGCACTGGTCTTTGGGAGACTTGATGCCATATTCTTACACCTGTGGTTCTTGGCGTTCCACAAAGCATTTCATCTATCATATTCGTCTTTGTTACAGTCACAAGATTTGCTACATCATAATGTGCCATGAATTCTCTAAGTCTCACAATACATATACATAACGAGATACACGGATAACGGAGATGGACTCAGCAACTGGAAGTATATATTTAGAAGATTGCTGGGTAGATAGACATCATCTTATCATGCGAAATACAGACTCTATCTTTCCCATCACTTAGTCACCTGCACTCTTGCTGAGCTTTTATAGATCGACGCAATTTGTGTGGCTCCACATGCACTTTTGCCAAACAATCATAGATCCACACAATTTTTGTTGTTCATCATGGCCGGGTATCTTTTCATATCCTCTCACCCTCTTTCTACACTCCTCGAGCCACAACCGCTCTTCCAAACACACTCCCTTCGGATGCCATGCAATGTGTGGCGGAGTGTTGATAATGGGCCGTCTGTGTTCTGGCTCCAGCAATTTACCAAACTGTGATGGACGGAGCTTAGAGATGCACACCAAGGCCGTGAATGAGCAACCTTGGAGATGGACTTCGAGGCGGTGATCATGTAGCCTTGGAGGCTGTGATTGTGTGAGTTTGGAGATACACTAGCAGGCTGTAATGGTGCCAGTTTGGACATACACTTGGAGGCTATGATCGACAAACTTTGCAGATGCACTTGGAGGCCGTGATCAAGTGAGGTTGGAGCAGTAGTTGCAAATGGTAGGAAGGGAGGAAGACGCAGCAGGAGCTGAGACTCCATTCATTGGTTAACTTGTCATGGTGGGAATATAGAGGATTGAGTACAACATCGTCTGACGGGGGAAGAGAGACTGGCTGGGAGCGGGAGACAGTTGATGTTGCGAATATACAGTATGCAGTGTATGCAGTACTCAGTGTATGCTGTACATGGTGTATGCTGTACTTGGTGTATGCTGTACTTGGTGTATGCTGTACTTGGTGTATGCTGTACTTGGTGTATGCTGTACTCGGTGTATACTGTAGCTGGTGTCAACTCTTGATCATGGCATGGAGAGATAGAAAGGGATAACTTAACTTCCTGTTCTTATATGATGGTAGAGTTGTTGACGAGAAAGAGAGAGATGAGAGGAGATGGAACAACTCATAATGAGAAACTGGAACTTATGAGAACTTCGTGTGCAATTAAATTTACCATCCATGATATGGCAGGTACGAGTCCCGATCAGGTTTGTAATCCCGTTGATATGAGGTTATCCCAACCCAATCAAGCAAGTTGTACCCCTGATTTCTCATATCCGCTCGTAACCTCCACATCGTTCTCATCTTCATCCCCATCTCTCTGTCTCATCCACAACTCTATTATCATCGCAGAACACAAACTTAAGTCATCCCACTCCATCTCTCCCTAACATGATCATCAGTTGACACCAAGTACAGTATCGACACAAGATTGTTCGTCTTGCCTTCATTCGCATCATTACGAGGTGACGGCTGAATGTAGCTTCAGCTTCCGGCGTGCCTTCTGACACAATCACCTGCCTTCAGGCAGCTCTCCATGAGAGCTTCAAGGTAAGGTCGCCTTGATACATTCTCACAGTTGCAAGTTTACCAACTGATGAATTGAGTCTCAGCACCTGGCGTGCCGTCCACCATGAGAGCTTAATGGTAAGGTCACCTTGTCACATTCCCACAGTTGCAAGTTGACTAACTGATGAATAGAGTCTCAGCATCCGGCGCACCATCCACCATGAGACTGCAAAGGTAAGGTCACCATGCCACATTCCCACAGTGTCAAGTTAACTAACTGATGAATAGAGCCTCAGCACCCGGCGAGCCATCCAGTGACCAGCTCCATGGTCTCGCCCAATCCCGCTCGATCACGGCCTCCCAGTGTATACCCAAACTTGCTTCCTCACCCCCTCCAAGTGTATCTCACGACTCACTCGATCATGGCCTGCAAGCTCACATGATCGTGGCCTCCAACACCATCTCCAAACTTCCATGATAACGATCTTGAAGTGCAACTCTAAGTTCACTCGATCACAGCCTCCAAGTGTATCACCAAACTCGCACTATTACACCCTCCATGTGTGTCTCCTATCTCCCACGATTATGGCCACCAAGTGCATCTATAAACTGACTCGATCACAGCCTCCAAGTGTATCTCCAAACTCGCTCGATACCGAGCTCCAAATTGATTTGATTATGGTCTCCAAGTGTAGCTCCAGACACTTGCGATTACCTCCTCCAAGTGCATCTCCAAACTCACTCAATCACGGCCACAGAGTGTCTCTCTGAGTTCACTCAATTGTCATCTTCAGGCACACCTCGAATTGCTCTCAAGCACCACCTGTAGCCACTCCAGATATACCGTGTGTAGATGGGTAGCTATATAGATACATAGATGAGAATACAAACTGAATACACAAGTTATAAATATCGTTGAACGATAAGTAGTAGCTATGATTTCAAGGTGCACCAACAGTATTCTGAATGAAGATCTTGTTTTTCCCAGACTGCTCTGCTGTAATTCGAGGTGCTCCCAGGCGTGTCGCTGGCACTCCCTCGTGCCCCCAGGCTTGTTGTCAGCACTCTCAGACTTGTGGTGGACGCTCCTAGGTGCCTCCAGGTGCAACCAATGTTCTCTCCGGCGCACCGAGGTGTTCGCAATTGAATCACAATCTCTCTAATGGTAGTTCTGTACCAGTCATCAGATATCACAGTTACTCCGAAGGCGGGCCGGAATGCCCTTCTAGGGTCTAATACTCTACTGAACTTGATGCCTCTAAGTTTACACTCCACATTCTCTCAGATACTCCTTGGGGCTTCCAGTTACTAAAATACATTTTACTAATGTACATGGCATCAGTTCTGGTTTCTCCAGCTCCAAACTTCAGTTAATCGCAGGGGGATCTTTACTAATTGCCTGATCTGCTAAAAGACAACTATACTGTAAAAATTTATTATAGTGTCTTCATACTGGTAGTATGGCATTTGCAGATGGATGTGTACTACTAATGAACTGGCAAATACAGCCCTGGAGGTCTACTCCCAGAGTGGGAAATAATGTTATGGTAAGAGCCAAGCTAATTGTTGGAAAGTGATATACAGTCAATGAGAAGTATACATGTGTTATATTGCCCTTGCCAATATTGTGACATATAGTTCTGCATTGAATATCTCACTACTTGCTTCTCCATATATACTCAGTTGCTCTTGCTTTCAACTATACCACCAATAGTATTCATCCCCAGCCAATCGTAGACATATGTACCTTTATACTTGTTGTCAACCCTAATCTTAGCTATCAAGTTGTGCTCTAAAATACAGTATTACATAACTTTCACCCTACTCGCAACCTGCTCTCATTGTATCATTATGATTATGTTGAACTTTATTATATGTCAATTTCAGTATTGTCAAATACTGGTTTCATTGTCTGGAACTCGATGTGAAGATTCCATCAGTAGATTTTTTTGTCTAATCTGCTGTTATCAAACTCATCATTTAGCCTTTTACATAACTTCCCATTCTATAGTAGTCTTATTGTTCTGAATATATCTACTAGTTACAAACTTGTCTTGTTGTCTGAAACTTATCTTAATGCTGTAAAACTTGTCAAGTTGATTCAAAATTGTAATGCTATCACAAATCATTCATAATATTGTAAATTGACATGGAATAAATTGTGAATAATAGTCTGTTGATATTTCATATTGGTTCTATCGATTAGTACAGAAAGTATCAAAATGCTCAATTACTTCCTTATTGAAACTGTTAGATATATCAGAATTGTGATAACAGAGTGTATTGCTAGTCAATTGCGCTGTTGATTTAATAATATATTAGCTGTTAGATTTCAAATCTCTATATATTTCATCAACAATCTTCACCTTATCATACCTGCAAATATGAATAGATCTAATATATTCACCCTGTTAGCAATTACTAGCAAGGGCGAGTGGCCAAGCATTGTTGACCAGTTATAACAGACATAGTATGCAATAACTATTCTCAGAAGTTGTCTAATATCTATATATAGCAGAGGTCTATACAGCTTAAATTCTCTGAGCATATACCCTATAAATAACACTTGTGTAATTGTTTAATAAAAGCAAGACTGTAAATAGATACATTGTAATATAGTTAAAATCATGAGAAATATTTAAGCAGTCTGGTTGATTATCAATTGAGGTTTTGAAAGTACAATGAAGTAAAGAGAATAATTAAAGAATAATACTGATAGTTTATATTTTGCAAGTTAGTTGACCAGGAGAGATGTTTGAGTTATTCTCTATGTAAGGGCACGTACGCCTGCCTCCGGCTGCGTAGGGATCAGGGTGGTAATATAAGAGATACGGTTGCACACGTGGCCTCGAGTGATCGTAGGTGTAGAAGTGTAGGTAAGATTATCGGTGAGGATCTAAGTCCTCACGAGCCATCGAGATAAGGTTGCACTTACCCGGCCGCATTACGTGCTCGCCATTGCAACCCTAACCTCTAGTACACAACCTCGCCATTACATTATCCCCCTCTCTATGCGCAGGCCTCCTGGGCTGCATATCTTCATACAGGAAAGGAAACAAAAGATAAAACAAATCTCACGATAGTTCTGCGGATCCGGCGCACAGGGAAACTCCACCTCCACTTGACTGTGATCCAAAGGTGTTAAAACCCGTGCCGAGGCCATTTGTACCTGGCCGGACCGATAAGAGAAAAGAAGTAAAGCAAAGAGAAGCAAAAGAGATCGTCCAATTGATGCCTTTCCTCCGCTCCTGAGTCCCGAAACTCAACCCATTTCCTCCGCTTCCGAGTCCCGAAACTCACTTTCTGCCTTTCATTTCCTCCGCAGCTTCTCTGGATGCGTTTGGTGAAAATCGTCGACCATCTCTTGGGCATTCTCGAGGTTTGCTGCCGGTTCCCAACTCGTACGTATGTGGCTGTATCCCACCCACTGAACGAGGTAATGAAGCTTCCGATATCGCAGTTTAGAGTCAAGGACACGATCGACTTCCCATTCTTCCGAGTCGTCGACGATCATCGGCCGCGGCTCTGAAGGTGGTTGACCTTCTACCGGTGGTGCATATCAATCAAGTAGCGACACGTGGAAGACGTTGTGATTCCGCATTGTATTTGGCAAGTCAAATTTGTAAGCATTCTTGTTGATGATCTTACTTACCGTGTACGATCCAGTGCGCTTGTAATCTAGCTTCTTCAATGGCCTGGTAGTCCAGAAGTGTTTCGTCGAGAGCCAAACATGATCTCCAACTTCAAAAGTGATTTGTTTACCGCCGGCGTACTTTGTTTGTCGTTGTTGAGCCTGGAGCAAGTTTTCTCGTAGGATTCGGTGAGTCTCTTCCAGTCCTTCAAGCACAGCATCCGCTTCGATCTCCGACTTCAGGTCGGCTGGGGCATTGGGAGCCTTGAACTGCATTTGGGGATTGCGAAGATAAACAGCCCAGAATGGAGTCATCCTCGTTGAAGCATGCATTGAGTTGTTGTACGCGAATTCCGCCAGCGGCAGGAACTCAACCCAGTTATCTTGCTCGTAGTTGCAGAAGGGGCGGAGATACTGTTCCATGGTCTGATTTTGGCGCTCGGTTTGGCCGGCGGTCTGTGGGTGGAAGGCGGTCGATAGTCGGTGGCCAATACTCAAATGGGAGCATACTCGGTCCCAAAATCGACTGGTGAACTGGGGTCAGCAATCGGTGATGATATTGTCTGGAATGCCGTGTTTGCAAATCACATGCTCGAAAAACATACGGGCCAGCTCCGGTGAGTTGATATCTTTTCGGCAGGGTAGGTAGATCGCCATCTTTGTCAGTCAATCGACAATTACTGCGATGCTGGTATAGCCCGATGCTGTTGATTCCGGGAGGTCCGTGACAAAGTCCATGGTGATTCCTTGCCAAGGTGCAGAAGGCGGCAGCAATGGCATGTTGACTCTGTGGCGACCATGGCATGGTGCCTTAATTCGGTGGCATACTTCGCAGCCGGCAATGAATTTTCGAATCGTAGCATCTAGTGCGGGCCAATAGAAATCTCTAGATACGAGTTCAGCAGTTCTAAGAGCTCCGAAGTGACCGGATTCAGGGTTATCATGGAAAAGACTTATCACTTTGTTGCGGAGCGAAGTGTCCGCCGGTATGTATATCCTCCCTTCATAGCTCAGAGCTCCCGAGATGACTTTCCATTGCTTATCGAAGTCCTCGTCGTCGTCAGCAGGTCCACCTGGCTCACGAGTTTTCGACAGGTCAGAGTCTCCGACCATTGGTGTACCGACGATCCTGCGTTTCAAGTCGGTGGCCAACGAGTCGGAGGCCTGGGCTGCCTTGATTGCCGGTAGGAGGTTGTCGTATGGTTCAACAGTAGTAGCTGACAGAGTTGCCAAGAGTCGTGCGGTGGGCCTTTCGTAGCCTTTTTCGTAATCAGGACGCCTGGATGGTCCATCGGCAAGGTTCTTCTTTCCTTCTAGATGCTCAATAACAAAATCGTATGCCGAGAGGATCTCCGCCCAGCGAGCCTGCCTCCGGGAGAGCACTTTTGATGTCTGGAAGTATTCAAGGTTTTTGTGATCGCACTGGATTAAGATCTTGTAATTTGCTCCTTCGAGGTACTGTCGCCATTGTCTCATAGTCTCCACGATTGCTAGAAGTTCCCAATTGTACGTGTCGTAGTTCTGTTCGGCAGGGGTGCATTTTCGAGATTGGAAGTTGACTGGCCTGAGGATCCCGAAACTGTCATACTGATTGAGGATGCCGGCAATTGCGAAGCCACTTGCATCTGTCTGGAGGATGGTTGGCTTAGCTGGGTCGAAATGCTGGAGGATCGGTGCTCCGGTGAAGGCCTTCTTGAGCTTCTGAAAGGCAGGTTCCGCTTCTCGAGTCCATTCCCATTTTGTCGTAGACTTTCGTTGAGCTTTGAGTGCGCTTTTGGGCCTTGTTTCAAGTGTTATTTCGGTTCGTTTCAGCAGCTCGGTCAGTGGTAGTGTGATCTTTGCGTACTTCCGAATGAACCGTCGGTAAAAGTTTGTGAATCCGAGTAGCACCTGTACATCCCGAATCGACTTCTGTGTAGGCCAGTCCTCGATTGTTGAATTGCGATCTGATTCAATGCCGATCCCATCGGAGTTGATGATAAATCCGAGGAAGCCGACTTCCGAGACACTGAATTGGCACTTCTCAGCTTTGCAATAGAGGCCAAATTCCCGTAGCCTTTGCAGCACTTTCCGTACGTGATCTTCGTGCTCCTTCTCATTGGTCGAGTAGATGAGTATGTCGTCGAGGTAACACACGGCGAAGTAGTCAATATAGGGGCGTAGGCAGTCATCAATGTAAGACTGAAAGGTCGCCAGTGCATTTGTCAAGCCAAAGGGCATAACTCGGTATTTGAATTGGCCATACCGGGTTCGAAATGCGGTTTTGTATTCGTCGCCTTCCATGATTTGGATGAGATGATAGGCATTCCGGAGGTCCAGTTTAGTGATGATCCGAGCTCCGCGCAGTCTGTCGAGCATCTCCGAGATCAATGGTAGGGGGTATCGGTTTTTGATTGTCCTCAAGGTGAGAGCCCGGTAATCCACACAAAGTCGCAGTCCTCTGTCCTTCTTTTTGGCAAATAGGATCGGTGCTGCCGCCGAGGATGATGACCGCTGGATGAAGCCATTGGCTAGGTTCGTCTTGATGTAGGCTTTGAGTGTTCTAAGTTCGACTTCTGAGAGATTGTGGATTCGGCCATATGGTAGTTTGAAGCCCGGTTCAAGGTCGATCGCATGGTCAATGGAACGGTGCGGCGCGAGTGTGTCTGCCTTAACTTTGCTACAAACGTCCACGAATTCTGAGTACTTGGTGGGGGTGAATCTCCCATCGTCTGTAATTGTTCTCTCCGCTTCAATGCATGCTGCATCTGTCAATGTTAGCCCAAGCCATATTCTCGGGGATGGAAGCGGAGAAAGGGTAATCCAGGAGGTGTGGTACCGCCAGCCCGTCCAATGGAAAATGACCCTGGTCCACAGCTCTCCCTTCGTGACTCGGCGAGCCGGTAGCAGTCATTCAAACGTCTCCTCGGAGAGGCTCTTCTGCCATAACTACCGCCGCTGCTCCCTGCTTGTCGCGTCCAGCACCTTGGTTTCTCACCTGCCAACGTGGTGGTCCCCGCATTCGCTCCCAGCAGACCGGTGCATTCCCCAATCCGTAGGGCAAATGCCTCAACAACCTCGTCGCTAGCTAAGAGATTGCCGAATGTGGTAGCTCAGACATGCTAAATGTCTGGAGCAGGCGTGTCCTCGCCGCGTTCCGGTAGCTTCTCGTGTGCTTCCGGAGGATGCTTGTCCTCACCACCCAATATATCCGCAGCCTGAGCACCGTTAGGTGACCGTAAGGCAGTCAATCGGCGGAGGTTCCAATCAATTTCCGGGTTCCGGGCCCTGAACCACGGTAGTCCGAGTACTAGATTGCAGGCTCGCATCGGTATGACTAGCACTTCCGGTTCTGTAACTGGGGCGAGATGCTCCATATACTGAACGGTTATTGACGTCTTTCGGCTATCCTTCGCATGTTGCATAATCTGTCCGCCCAAGCCGATTGTAGTAGTATGTGCCTCATCATGTGATATCCCGAGTCTCTTAAGTAATCTTGTAGCCATAAAAACGCTAGTAGCTCTGCAGTGAATGAGAGCTCGTACGCGTTGCATCTCGCCGTGTTTATCTCGTATCTGAATCTCATGGATTATGTGAGCAGAATCAGGTGTTTCTGTACCGCATAGATATTGACTTAACATTTGTGCTCTCGGGCTCTCCAGGATAACCCTCGATTTTAGTGCGATCCGGTGAGGTCGTATCTCGTCCAAAGTGGCCATCAATGCCTGCGGCCCCACCTTTTCCAACCCAACCTCGCTCTCGTCCAACCTCCCCCGCCGAGCTAAGTACCGAGAGAGGTACGCTAGTTTTTTGCTTGCTGGGTGTCGAAAGATCGCTGCCTGTTGATCTGTCGGTTTCCGCTGTCTTTGCCGTCTCTGCCGTCTCCTGGAGTGAGTTTGTCGGGGTAAGTCGCACGGGAGTATTTCCGGCACTTAAATGATATGTGATCGCCGGCAGAACGTGAACATTTCCCGTTAGCCTTTCGCTTCGCATATACCTCCGATGATACCCACGGTGCTGGGGGTAAGTTGGATCATTTTCCGCCACCGCTCAGCTTCGGCTTATCGGGCTTCGGTACTTCCTTCGGTGCATCCTTCGATTCTGAAATGGATGGTCGGTATCCACGTTCTCTGCCGCCTTTGTAGGATGTTTCTCCGTGTTGCCTTTGTTGTGATTTGTCGTAATTCTGAGGTTTGGTTTCTACGTCTGCTGCTCGATCAAAAAGCTCGTCGATGCTGTCAAACATCCCGTCCTCATTGGTAAAGGGCCTGACTTTTGGGTGTAGTTCGGGTTTGAGGCCCGCCCAAATCATATAGTAGCACAATAGCTTCTACTGCTCTTCATCCCAGCCAGCTTCTCACCAGTTTCGTCGTAGTCGGTTAGCATATGCTCATACGCTCTCATTGGGGTCGTGGTGACCTTGGCGAAACTCAAGGTAGAGTGTAGTGCCTGCGTTGAGTTTACGGTCCTTGTCACCGTACATCATCTGGATTTCGCTAACGAAAAGGTCGAAATCATGAAGGCATGGGGAATCGTTGGTAAGTAGGTCTTGGCCCCAGGTAATTGGGTTGATCATGCTCGTTTTATGTAGGTCGCTGCTGCTCCACTACATCTGGCAAAAGGATATTCGGTCGTAAGGGGGCGCGTGGATCAACATTGTCATCCTCTTCATCGTCGGTTTCGCGATCATCCGTCTTGTTGTCGATTAGACATTCTTGAACAGAATTATCGTTGATTTCAGCCTCTGGGAGAAATCCGTTCAATTGGGGTAATTCGACTAGCAAGACTCGGAGTGCCATGACCGATCGACGCCCGAATGGTCTCTGCGCTTCCACGTTCATTAGCAGTGCGAAGTGGGAATCTATTCGTCTTCTTAGGAGGCATTGTAGTGGTGGAATTGCTTCGTTATTGTACGTGTGTTGACGCGTCGGAAAGAAAAGGGGGTAAAATCGCAATTCTTGAAATGCTGTGAGCGAAACGTATCTAATTACTGAAAAACCGATAATAGTGTAAGGGCACGTACACCTGCCTCCGGCTGCGTAGGGATCAGGGTGGTAATATAAGAGATACGGTTGCACACGTGGCCTCGAGTGATCTTAGGTGTAGAAGTGTATGTAAGATTATCGGTGAGAATCAGTCCTTACGAGCCGTCGAGATAAGGTTGCACTTACCCAGCCGCATTACGTGCTCGCTGTTGCAACCCTAACCTCTAGTACACGACCTCGCCATTGCACTCTATTTGAGTCTTGTCGAATTGATACAGGTAACTGACAGCATTTTGTTTTGGAGTTGCAATAATGCTTTTCAACTTATTTTATCAGAATGTGAACAACTTAATAATAAGTATACATTTTGTTATGATTTTGTCTTAATCTGACTCTACCTATACTTATTTATTCTAACTTTAAGGAAGCTATTGATATCAACCAGATTCTTTCTCCCTATTAGCTACTTCTCTCAATATTAAATATAGTATAACTATGGCATTTCTTGGCTTTTGATAGTATTCATACTGCAATTTAAATTATCACTGTTATGTTGATTTGTATCATTTATTAATTTGGCTGTAGCTTCTCTGAACATTAGTAGCATATATGTAAATGCATAGCCAATTGATATATACTATATATATCATCAAACCTACAGTTACTGCAATTAGAATACTATATATTCAAAATATATAATCTTTTATAGTGTATATATTCAAAATATCTTTATCATTTCAAGGTAGAAATAGAATACTGAGTTCTTTTTAGTTTTTAGAAGTATGAAGTGGAATCCAAATAGTGTAAAAATTTATACATATTTATCTTCTATTACTATTGCAATTGCCAAAGAAACTCAAATGATATCAATAGCAGCTTTACTCAATATTCAAGAAACCATCTTTCGATTAGAATATTGAATATATTTAGATATCATCAGCAGTTTGAGACAATCTGTAAAGGAAGACACAGCTTCTAATAGAAATATATTGAATATTAGTACTACAGTATCAGACTTTTTTAGGTTGGTATATATAACTATATATTATTCACTTGTATTGAGTACTAGATTAATTAGAATATCAGTGGTTTATGTAAAGGAGCTATATTAACGTGAGTAGGAATATTGAAACATGTCCAGCTATCGTACATCAACTAAGTAATGAGTAATATGTACATTTACTACAATTAGTAACAGTCAAAATATAGTTCCATTAAGCTTCATGTTGCTGTCTCTGAACTGGACATAGTATAAGGGCTAACAGAATGACTATTATACTCTCGCAGAGCATGCAACTGAATTTAGTAGAGTCTTTGATAAATTTGGACTATTGCTGAGGAATACTTAAATGTACTACTTTTATTTGAATCCATTCTATAGTTGATTCCTCCAGTTACAAATGAAATGACAATTACTTATTAGTTATATTCAGTAGTTACTTATGATTTGCATAAAGGATACAAGAAAGGAAAATAACTTGATACTATGTTACTTTATTTTATAAGAAATTTTGTCAATACAATAGTTATCCTTATTTGCTGATTCCTCAACTTCTCCAATCTAAGCTTTTACACATTGTAGAATAATGAGTATTGGTGAGTGAAAATAACTGCGTTACAAAGTGAGTTTTTTTCTCTCGTTTCACCTGATAAGCAATCTAGTTGCTTTGTTCGGGACACAAACTCTCCGACATATACTAGCAGTTTTAATCATACTACATTCACTCTATCTGTAGTATGACATCGCCCGATTTCCCCTCCTAATGGCCGGCTAGGTGGTGGAGATCCCTTCCATCTACCCTTCATCCCCTTTTTTCAGTGGCTGTGTTGGCGAACCATTTCGCAGATCTAATGCAGATCCTTCACAAGATGCCACAATGATAAAAGTTTATACAAAATAGTTACACCAGAGAGCAACAGACATGGTGACGAATAAAGCGAATAAGAAAGCAAAATAACATGCTAAAAAACAAAAGTAGCCTGCACTGTGTCGGAATTACGCTCCCCATCCGTGAATTCATCCACCACTGGCTTCTCTTGGTGGAAGAACATACAAAAAATAGGTCGGAAGGACTCATGTGAAAGAAAAAGTTCCCAGCATACTCTCAAATCGCATCACCCTTCACCGCCCTATACAAGCAAGTATCGTTCTAACCGATACAGACGCCTGCCGCACAATCAAATCTACGATATCCAGCATTAGCCTTCGCCATCGTCACAATGGAGAAAGTGAAAAGAAATGAATAACGCCAGAAAATGAATTGCACAACGATCCTTCAAAATAACCAACTGCTGAAGTAGGTTTCTCAATGAATCAAGAACAATGTAGTGGCTTGCATCAAACAAAGTCCTGAACATATGAGAATCCGCGGAACTCTTCTTGCATTGCCTGTGTAAGCACTATAAATAATTGTCAGATTTAATGCCAAAAATTTGGTTCAAGAATCATACCAGATTGAACTGGTGTAAGCACCGGCGTAACACTGGTAAACTCTGAATCGAAGTTCGAGGTATCTGTGGCATTTGTGATGCTTGGTTTGAATGGCGGCTCAATCCGTTTATTGTAGATATCACCCCAGTTAATATCCCTGAAAAAAGGATGTGCCATGACATCTTGAGCGTCGTTGGGTCCTGACCCAAGGCGCATCTCCGGTTCTCTTGTAAGAAGCTATAAATCCATCAGCAACGGCTATGAGTAATTTAAAGTCTTTAGATTCATGCCTTTTGCAAGATTGAAACAGAATCACGAGGCATATGGATGGGATACAATGGTTCGTCAGCCAGAATAGCGTCATAAATTTCATCCTCGTCTTCTCCGCGGAATGGACTCTGTTGAAGTAACATTTGGTATATCAAGACGCCAAACGCCCACCAATCGACAGCGCGCCCGTATCTTTTATCCATCAAGATTTCCGGTGCCATGAATTCTGGAGTACCGCAGAATGTACTTGTCGTGGACCCGTAGTGCATATCTTCCTTACAAAGACCATAATCGGCAATCTTGATGTGGCCATCGAGAGTGAGTAAAATGTTGTCCAGTTTCAAATCACGGTATATGACACCATTCTCATGGAAGTACTTAAGGGCCAAGCAGACTTCTGCGGCATAAAATCTGATACAATAAGCTTAAGAAAGTGGGTGGACCCTCAGAAACACTTACTGTGCTCTTTTAGACCCAAACTGCCCACGCTGAATGTGCAACATCAGATCACCTCCACTGATATACTCCATCACGAAGTACACTCTCGTCTCAGTTTGAAAACAAGCATGTAGATTGAGTAGGAACGGATGCCGTTCTTTATTGGCGATTAAGAACACCCGCTTCTCGGATCGTGTGCTCTCAACCTCATCGTTTTCAATAATAAATTCTTTTTTCAGTACCTTGATGGCATATAATTGTTTGCTTGCCTTGGTTTCAGCTAACATTACCTTGCCAAAGTTTCCTTTACCCAGAACCGCAAGGAAGTTAAAATGATCCAGCCCAATCTTTTGGGGTCGGGATTGTAGTCCTGGATAGGTGGTAGGATGGGCGACTCCTTGAGTCGGTGGTTGGCCAGGCGGCGGGGGTGGAACAGGTACCAACGGAGTCTGAGGTAGTTTATATTGAACTGCGGTAGATTGTTTTGCCCCATAAGTTTCTTGAGGAGCTATTGGTTGATATGGAGCATTTGGCTGTGGAGTAGGGCCAGGAATCGGTCGTACGTTCTTGACTGGATAACCAGGTGCAGTCTGGCCAGGTGGGATACCCGCTGGGGGTTGATAGTACGGGTAATGCCCAGCTGGAGGTCCCGAGGGGGGCCTTCCTCCCTGCGCGGCAAGTAGGGCCGCAGATGCAGCTGCAGAAGCAGTATCTGCTCTTAACGGCGGTTGAGGCGTGTACGGTTGAGGAGGGGGATATTGTGGTGCCTGAGCCATATGAGTAGGTGACTGTGGTGTCGATGGTGCAGTTGAAGTGTATGCAGTAGATGCAGCTGTATTCGCTAAGTTTGACGGTATGGGTGAGGTGTAAGAGTGTCGGGCCTGGTTTAATGGCCGCTCTTCCCCGAGAGAGTGCGGGCGGCTGTCCTGTGGTGAAGGCCGCATACGTTCAGTCATGGTAGTCGACTTCTTTTGGACATGCTTCTTCGATCGGAGTTCCGCAAGGATAGTGTTGGCTGCCTCCATGGACATTCCACAGAAGTCGGGAACTAGATGCATACATTGGGTATGGCAAGTAAGGGCACATTCTGGCAAAGTCAGCAGGTTCGTGAATTGGGTACATTCGAGGTGTCTTGCCTGTACACTTCCGAGCATTCTTTTTGCCCACGGGAAGCATATACCCACAATGACAGCACCAGTTGGCGCCCAAGTTCGTGGTTGGCTCAAACCTGTGTGGAATGCGATGATTGAGTTTCTCTTCCTCCGGATCCGTTTCGGCATTTGATTTTGATATACACTTCGTAACCACTTTCTGATAGCATTTTTTGTGGCAGGTATACTTGCAATCAGAACATTGCATACCAGCAGAATATTTGAGAAGTTCGCCACAAAGTGCGCACCGCATGATGTTGTAAAACTGTTGCTGCACAAATTTATGGCCATACATTTCGTGAACTTCTTCTTTCTTTGCACGAACAGCACCTTTTCTTCCAAGACCCCCAAGATCTGGTTGTATTTTGCCTCGGTTGTACTTTGCTGTAATCATTTAGTACTATGTAACGCCGAGACAACAGGGATCCCCGCATACCAAAGTTTAACGATAGATGAATTTGCCCAACAGGTTCTAAAGCAAACCATGAATCCACGTTTGCGGCGCCCGGTCCTTGCGGCGTTTGCTGTGCAACAACACGCCCAGAAGCGCCCACGAACATCGCAGGAGACCCACCAGGTGTTTCAATAGACGCTGGAGGTATAATACTCCTAGTATTGTTTTGACCATCGCTTGTTCGTCCTTGAGCCCCATTTGCCATCTTTTCTGCACTGACCCATCCCGAGCTGGATATGTCCTGTTCAATTTTCTTCCTGCGTAATTCTTCTACCAAATCTGAGATGCGAATCCATAGCATTCCAACTGGTAAGGGGTGCTCTCCTGGCTTGTCGTACACCGTGATCTCAATTTCATTCGCCTTGTCCACATCTATGTCGTGACCTTCGTCTAACCATTTGTCGTTTCTCGTAGATTTCGTCCTGACTCTTGTCATATCTTCAACCTTGATTATTACAAAAGTTTCTGGGCCACGGGCGAATCGAGAGGTGCTTGCATGGTCAACATCCTTTACGGCCAGTACGCGGATCTGTAGACGGCCAGTCAGAGGGCGACGAATGTTGGGCGCATTGATGCTGTCGTCTGGGAATATTAGCTCAGACCTAGACGATGTATAATTAAAGACCCACCGTCAGCCTCGTCGCCGCCAAACTCCGTGTCCACATGTAAATCCTCATATCGTTTCAGTGCTTGTTTCAGTAGTTGTATCTTTTGGTTGCTCTCAATACGTTTACTCTCGGCGTCTTGCCTACTTCGACGATCTCCCTCAATCTGATATAGTTTGGCCATCTTCTCGATGCCTTCCTTGTACTGTTTCTCGACGCTCAACTTGAATTCCAGTTGGGACAGCATTAACTGGATCCGAGGACCGAGATGTGGGGTGTCATATTTAATCAAATCTAAGTATCATATTAGTGAGCGATACTTCTGGTTTGTGAACAACGTTGTCGAACCTAGCTTTGAGTAATTGGGTCGTGACTTTGGTTGCATCCCTGGCTCATGAGCAAACGGCTTTTGCGGTGGCATCATTTGCTGTCCTTGGTAGTTGCTATAGCCTGCAAAGGCAGACCATTAGCTTGCATTCTCAACATGAAGATTCAAGGGATGAACTACTATCGGATACTTGCATGTTCTCCATGCCTCGGAAGTTCTGACCCATTAACCGAGTCTGTAGCTCCTTGTACTTCCCTTCCAGATAACCCAGGTTCCTTTGCGACTCCCGTATCTGATTATCAAGACGTTGTTGGACTGCCTGGTTGTCGGTTGATTGTCTCATAGCCCGCGCGCCGTTGATAAGGACCTTTTCTCGCTCAATCTTGCGATAGACATCTTGCATTGTCTTTTCTGCCATTGTTGCAAACTAAATATACGGGAGTCCAAGTGCCTTTGAAAGCCACACAAACGAAGCCTGCAAGGTTGTTGCAAAGGTGCCGGTCAAGGTATTTCAGTTGAGGCACTCTCCCCCCGGATTGCAGAGGGGTGATGTAGATGGATAGACTACAGTGGGCGAGTCAACGAAGGGGCCGCTATGCGCGTGGTGCTTGCTCGGCAACGTCAAGCACGGAACAACGGAATGACGCCTGTTATTATTATTGTATAGTTGGTGCACCACAGCGGTCGTCGCGAAATTTGAACCCGGAGAGCGGATGGGAAAATACCAAGCGAACGTGAGCGTCGGTGTTGGTTGTCGAGGAGACTTGTCAATTTGGGGTTGTCTCGAAAGGAGGGAGGGGCAACGTACATGCGGGGGTGTCATTGTACGTTGATTGTTAATACCATTGGGCGGTATAACACTTGAAGTAGAGTATAAGCTCCGCACAGGCAAATTTATAATTGGTCTCTGGGGAGACTGAGACGGAAATGAAAGTAAACAAACCAGACAAGTTGGAAAGCTGAGGATCGGATATCTAGTATAGCTGCAGGCGGAACATTTTGTCATCTCGTTTCACTACAGACTGGAGACTAACTTCAAGTCGATCTGACCATGGATAGTGCAGGACACAAAGCTGGTTAATATAATAGATAGCAAAAGTCTTAATAGGTTCACTGATGTTTACCTCCACATACAAATTGGCACAACGCAAACCATCCGACCTTAAGTTAGAGATACTTAACTACTGCACACATCATGACATTCCAGGCAGCCGAACCATGAATCAACCCAGCCCATGAAACGCCAGCCCAATGCCTCAAATAACACAGTAAGGGAAACAGTCTTTCTAAAGCTTCACGCGATCATTTCTAGGACTCATGTCTAGATGTGTCAAGTTAGAATACAGGATGCGAATGAAAATTCAAGTATTGAGGTCTTACCACTGAGGCGTCGTACTGGAAGCATACTACTTACTGCCGCAAGAGATGGTGCAGTTGATGTCCCAGTTGTTGGACTTCCTGCACCCGATTGTCGTCGCAATGTCAGCAACTGCAGCCCATGGAGTTGAGACCGTAGGTTATTAACTGCAGCACCAATCATGGCAACCTCATCTCTTGTTCTCATGTTGTCACTCATGTGCATCGTCAACATGCTTTGTTTTATATCTATGTCAGTCAATACTGTAAATAGCCGCTCAAGATCAGACCGAATACGCTCTTGTTCGGTCAGGACTTGTATCGTTTGGCCATCCAGCAGATAGTGATTCGTATCGCAGCTTTCAGAGTGGCTCCGTGATGGCATTAAAATATCAAGCTTTTTCCGCAGTGAATTGTTCTCCAGCTCTAACGCAGCTATCCGACTCGCATGTTCATGGAGAAATGGCCGAAGGTATGTAAATGCACACGATATAGCATGTTCGGAGACCTCCTTTCGACGTCCAGACCAAGGGCACCCAACCCTACATGCATCACAAACCACCATTGCCTCCCCACATGTCAACTGATGACTGCTGATGTCAGGCCGGGGAAATTCCTGCGAGCAATGCTGACACGACGAACTGAGTTGTGGGCATATATCATCGTGATGCTAAGACTGGTAAGCATTGTTTACAATACGTTGTTGCAGTGGTCTCGGACCTGAATCTCGAGCTGTCGAATCATAGCCAAACAGTGACTGCATTCAACCTCAGTGTGCATGCATTCATCTTGCAGGTCTCTTCGCAGAATTTTCTCCTCGCAACCTGGACATTCCACTGTAACAAATCCACAGTCATCTTTGAGATGACTTTTAACCAGAGATCTCGGCTGCGTAACTGTGCAGCCCAGTCCTCCATTGGGGCATAAAACTGACAGATCGTTGACTATATTGGCGATCATAATGGGAGCAGCAGTGACATCCCTAGGGCCCAAGGGGCTGCGGTCGACAGGGCATGTTTGCGAAATTTGAAGAGCGCCGGCAATGCAGTCCGCGCAAAACGTGTGTCGACATTTTGTAGTTTCAGGGTCAATCAACGGCGAGCGGCATATTGGACAACACAAATTGTCATCCACTTGGGCAAGATACGTCAGGGTACGAAGGTCGAGAGAAGACTCGGAGACTGGAGTTGTGGTCGTCATGGTGTGACAGTGGGTGGTAACCAATGTGAGCTACTTAGTTGATCCTAACCACGTGATCTACGATTCTCTCCTACTCGCCCGTACAGAGTAGCCGATACCAACATTAGCGTCACTTCGTTTTGCCAATGGATCAAAATTTACAACTGGGTTTGATATTACACGTACTTATACGGTGGTAATATATTCAGAAAGCAAATAGAAAAAAACAGAGCTCTAAGGAGAAGGAGCAGAACAGGACAGGAACAAAAAGAAAAGGGAGAAGGTGAAGAGAAGATCACCCAGTCACTAAGGCACTGTCACTAATATTATATGGACAAACCTATAAAGTTCAATTTACTTTAACAAAACAAGATGTAACCTTCAGGTCTGGAGATATAGCAACAGATAAAGTCAATGGTAAAAAGGAAAAACAATTTGTTACCATTACTTGCAAAGATATAATAATACTACAAACAGACACATAATTATACTTAACAATATCCTCCACTCTGCTAGGTAAGTGTACAGAACAAGAAGAAACTTCAGATTATACTTTCTTTAATACTTCGATCATTACTTCATATACATTAAAGCAAACAGAAACCAGTGGACTAGAGTTGAGATAACTCTACTTGTATTATATTTAGCTGATTGAAAAGAAGTAATATCAGGAAAAAGAATCCATACATCTGATTTGAAGTACTGTATTTGAAAGTAATACACAGCTTTCGCAAATGTAGAAAATAGATAGTATCCAGAGAATTCTATCATACTCAATCTGTATCCATTTCAGTATTCAGTATAACTATCTTAGAAATTATTCTTTTGGACCATACTTCTAGTTCTACTTTGAGTTTCTAATTCAGATGTCATTTTCCATCTCTAATTTTCTTTATACACTTTACCTTATTTAATTCCAGCCAAAAATATTTTTGTTGCATTTTAGCATATGAAAGTGAATGGGAGCAATTGGACCACAATTCTATAACGGTTAAATCCAAAGATGAATAGACCAATTCAGTAAGTTTCAGCTTCACATGGATGGGTGAAGAATGACGCATCAAGTAAAAGAAGAGATATGGAAAGATCTGGAGAGTATCTGGGAATATCAATTACAAGCTTGGAACTAGGTCAAATGGCAGTAGAGTAGACTGTAAAAAACAATTCATTTATTGAAAATGCTACTGGTATACCTGCATATTGTAGTTTCTACTCATTGTTCAGTGATACTAAAACATTTATTCAATTTTTATTTCTCTTTATTTATTCAGATATCTATGTATTCATAAATCTTGATATCTATATATTTGTAGGTTTATAAATCCAGTCATATATAACTGATTCTCTAGACAGACTGTAGAAGGTAATTATGCACAATAAAGGTTGTAAGTTGAAGTGGTAAGTGAGTTGTGATACAGTTCAACCAGAAGGCGATTAACATAAAACCTGAATAAAGTTTTTGGAGAACAAGATAGGGTAAACTTACAGAAGCAAGTGGAGAGTATAATTATAGACACATAGAGATATACAGGAAGATTGAGATACAGTAAGGCTAGAAATGCATATAAAGGCAATAATAGAGTGAATATTGATAATACACCTTGTGGCAGTGACCAAGAAAGTATAGAGAGATACTTGAAGATGAAGATTAAGTGTGATTGGAAATTAACTTGGATGTTTTGAATCTAGACTTGAGTGATATGAAAGAGTTACATTTGAAGGAAGGTGTAAAAAAATACAAAGATATTATACAATATTTACATTGCAAATTTGTGAATGTGATATGAGTAAATATCCCCTTCAAGAAACTGCTGAGCCAGCAGAACGCAGTTCATCAGAAGTGGTGTATGCTGGACACTGGCCATATTTCGGAATTAGTATACAATAGTGAATATAATACATTACTGATAGGAAGAGTAATTGAATTGACCATGGGTCGATGCAGAACTTGGTTTTAATTTATGGGTACTTTCTGGAATTGTCTGGAAGAATGACCTAACTTCATGTTTTCCCACTATAGTTTAGTACTAGATATGATATTGAGATATACAGGATAAAATTGATGACAATTTGGGATATATTGAGTAACTGAGGAAAATATGAAATACAACCTACTTAAATAGGATATAGAATCTCCCACATCAGTGTATATCCCCTCCAGACTGGATGTCATTGATATTGTATTCTGTAAGGTAAATTGCCTGTAGTATACAACATTGGCTTTAAGTAATAGTTTCACTTTACAATTTCCCTAATCTTTTCTATTTTTCTTCCCCCATATCTCATTGCCATATTTAAATCTCTATTATGTCAGCAGAACTCAGAGTGTGGTTATCACTTTCTATCTTCTAAGCTGCAATTAAAAGCTAACTGTGAGTGCAGTGTTTGTCTCAGTTGATCCATTTTCCTCTATTTGTATTGAATCTCTGGCATCACTTATTTAATCTCTTGGTACTTTTCATTATCATCAAGTTTCCCCACACTTACTACAATATATCACTCAATCAATACAGTCTCACCTTCTATATTGTTTCCCTACTGAATTATCTTCTGCAGTTAAATAACCACCAAACCTTCCATGACACAATCCATTCTCAGACTGACTTGATCACAGTCAGCAATACCTCTCAAAATTCATTTGCTTCTGGCTTTCAAATTCAAACAATTTCAGTGACCAAATTTGTATCCAAACATAATTAATTTTATTCTGCAATGCAATCTGAAGTTTGCTCAATTATAATATCTAAACTTGCATCTTCTTACACTCTATATACATATGCTAACTAACTCAATTGCTACATGCAAGTGTATTTACCAACATGCTTAATTTCGTCACTGAATTATATCTTTAATATGTACTTTGCTGATTTTACCATATACCTTTTAAAACTCAGTTGTATATAACCTCCAGGCATATCTTCAATTTCATGCAATATTTACCTTTCCAATGTATCTCTACAGTAAACTCAATTAGAGCCTCCAGGTGTATGTCAAATGTAACAGAATAATTGACTATAAATTTGTTGAGGAAGCTTACTTATTTGCTATAGCTATGATAGTATGTTTGCAATTGTACTAAAACACTATGTAATATCCAATAAACTATATGTATATAAATAAATAGACTTATATAGACAATGGGTTACATATTGAAATGTAGCGATATATCTAATAATTGTGATACAGTCAAAAGTATATTCAAGATGAATACAATACAAGAAATAGCTTGTTGTTGAAAAATGTGAAACTCTAGAAACGAATGCTGTAAGTATGAAACACACCAAGTTAAAGTTCTCCTATATACTAATACAGACTATTCAGCATATTTGACAGAATCCTATACTATTGGTAACATTTCCTAGGTTTCTGAGTACCCATCCACAGCTATATATATTTCAGATTATTTCAAGTATACATCGACAGTATTTCACAGCACCTTGCCTACTTTCATAGGGGCCTGACAGGGTCTAGAATTGATTAGAAGCACCATCACAGATGGCTAAATTATTGTGTAGATTTGGACCTGACTTTTGGACAGTATTATATATTGCTAATACAGCTCATCTCCATAATCACACAATTTCCATCTGTAGTATTATACTATTACTAATTACAGGTATAGCCAATCTAGTCTTGAAGTACATCTGCAAGTTCACACTATCTCAGCCTCAAAGTACAACAACAACTTGACTTCATCTTTCACTTCATGTTTGCTTGATTGCAATCCCCAAGTGCACTCAGTACACTACAAAAATGAAATTATGTCTCTGAGAGTGTTTGAGAGTTGTCAGACCAGAACCTCAGGGTGGTAAAATTACACAGTTGACTCAACTGATGTGGTGGCCATCAGGTGCACCTGCAAGTGCTGGTGAAACCTCTTTGAGGACCAGAAGGTCTGGTGAAAGCCTGAGGAGTACTGGAGAGTGAAAGCATCAAACGTTGAAGTGCCAGCATCTAGTGTCAATATCCCTACACAATGCTTGGGAGTACCAGTAACAAGCCTGGGAGCTCCTCAAATCACTGAGGTAAAATCTGGGCGAAATAAATGTTCTTTGGGAATACAGTTCAACCACCTGGAAATTAGAGCTACTTCTGATTGTAGACGGATATTGAAAACTCAAGTATGCAGTTTGTAAGCTCATCACAGTATCTGCATAGCTACAGAGCTACGCATATACACATGGTATCTCTGAATGGGCTGCAAGTAGTGTTTCAGACCAATTCAAGGTGTGCCTGAACATGATGATCAATTGAAGTCAGAGATACTCTTCAAGGTAATTATCATGTAAAAATGGCGATGCACTTGAGGGCCATGATTGAGTGAGTATGGAGTAGCATTGGCAATGGGTGAGGGGAACCAGCCAGTGGTCCGGGACTGGATCACATAAACCGGTTGGTTTGGTTACAGAACAGACTACTAACCCAATCCCCTGCATACTGGTGGGCCAAACACTGCCAGGTACCTGTCAACCCAGGGAGTTTGCTGGGTTCAATAAGACCTGTCGGTTCCAATCATTGGTTCTGGTTTTCAGGTTTCTGTATTTATGGTTACATTCAGATATCCTACCGCTAATTACAACACATTGACATTGGTACGTCATTGTTGGTTTTTGAGGTATTGGTGTCTTGAAAATCAAGATGTATAGTGATATGCACCGTGCCCCATCCTGAAAATGAGAGTCAACAGAGCGTCAATGATGATTGGTCTTGTAGGTCAGGTAATTAGAAGAAGACTTGGTTATTGTAATGCATAATGACAATACTGGCCACCTTATTGGGCAAAAATACTACCTACAACATGACCAATATCTCCTAAGAATATGCGTCAATGGCGTGTTAACAATTTCTTATCTTGAAAGTTAGGTAATTAAAGAGTGAAATGGACATTGTTATACATACTAACAGTATTGGCCACCTTTAAAGGCCAAAGAAATTGTGACACGTTCCCAGCTGGATACTGAAAATAACCATCAACTGTCAGTCCATGATTTTTGGCTGTGCATCATGGTTAATTGAACTGATCTGGATGTGACCATCTATAAACAAAGCTTTGACCAGATTGATAAGCTAAAACACTCATGAGCACTCAGTTGCACAAATGAAAATTTACAAAGTTGTGATTGTTCGGGAGGCTTTCCCAGAAAAGTCTTGTGCTCGTCTGCCAATTATGGCTACCAACTCCTGGTATATAGATGTCTGCAATCAAGCACCAATTAAATCACTCCAGATGCACTACCAAAAATTGTTGACTTTCGATTGATGCACAATGTGAAAATTGGGCAGGGAGTGTGTCCCTGCTTTCTTTGCGTACAAAGACAGCCAATACACTCATTGTGTATAACAACAACTAAGTTACATTGTAATTACTTGACTTACAGAAACAAAAATCATTGATGCTCCATTGATGATCATTTGCCACAGGCAAATCTGCAATATTCAATCATCAAATTTGGCATTGAGTATTAGTAATCATGTTTTGGCCGCTGTTCTATTGTTTTCATGTACTTTTTGCTTTATCACTACATTGTTAGTTAATTATGCATACAACTATATCATTTATAATATACTTGAAAGTGTCTGCTGATTGTAGATTACAAGGTATGGTGATGGCTTCGCCACTCTGTGGAGGCACCCAGATTGATCTCCAGCCTGGCCAACCCAGAGTTGTCATTTTTAACAGCTCCTATGCTTCCAGATGTATATGGCTCTAGCATACTCCTTGAATTCAAAATTTGTTAGGTCATCTCTTGGCCAGCTCCCAGTGAGCATATCTCTTCAGGTCTGGGTGAGTTGCTATCATTTCTGTGGCCAGAGCAAGCATGTTGGCAACTGGCAAGATGTCTTCTACTGGGAAACTTCAATCAATTGAAGTTCATTTAAGTCCATAAGTTTTGCTCTGATTATAAAGTGTTCTATACATCAACTATGCATAAACAGGTCCTCTTTCACTTCCTGGTCTCCAATTTACTATATCACTAGTATTCATGGTGCAGCTGTAAAACAAGCTCCATAATACTGTTGATTCACAATTTCTGACTCAATATACGAGATATCATAAATCTAAGACTTGGAGGTGAGAGGACATAGTTATCCACATATTTTGTATAGAACACTTTGTAATCAGAGCCAAACTCATAGAATTAAAAGCGCAGGTCATTTGGGATCTGAGTTTAAGTGGTAGATACTTGACACAATCAGCCACTCAGCAACAGAATTATGACCAATCAGAATCGAAAAAGATACGTGTCATGTGCGTATATGAAAAATAATAATAATCAAAAATTCTATTCTGTTCAATCAATGCTTGTTATCACTGTCAGGTTTGCTGAATAGGCTGCTGTCAACTGTAGAATTGGTGTTGGCTGCATCACCATGCAGTAGATGGTGTACTAACCGGTGGATGTTTCTTCATCAGAGAGCAAATGTGGATTAAAATCTTTATCGTGGTTGTGATCCTTGGCATCTGGACCAAGATTGAAACATTCAGCGTTGGGGAGTGGAGAATGTATATACACATATCCGTGTAGCATACATTTGCTTTCGGATTTGTGAGCTTCCTCTTGGTCACCAGCTGGTGCAGGTGGTGCTGGTTCCAGGGGAGATCCACCCAAGTCTTTACGCCTCCAGCATGTCTGCGGGTTCTTTGCTGTGCCATTTTGGCTTGGATGGCAGCCATCAGAAACAGCTTCTTCCCTTCTCGGAGTTCATTGCAAGTTTTCTTGATTAGGTGTTTCATTTCATCTATTGTAGCATGTCCAATGCCTGCTTTGGCCATTTGGCTATATTTATCACAAGGTGCATGACGGACTGTTCTAGCTGTACCCGTTGTCCTTACCTTGCCATAGCACCTGACATGTTGGAAACATACAAGAAATTAGTTGCTGCTTCTACAGATGTGATTCGGCTATTACCTCTACCATATTCTACTCAGCAGCCTCCTCTAAGAAGTGTTCAGACGATGTGGAGGATGGGGAAGGCAAGGCACATGATGAAGACAATTCAGAGCAGGGCAAGCTGAGCAAAGATAATGAACCAGGCCGGGTGATAAGGACATACTCCACATCAGTACAGCAACGCAGGGGGAGATTTCGGCAGCAGCAGCTGAGGCTTGAAAAATTGATGCAACTGGGATGGGGAAACATGGCTGACCACTTCAGTGAGAGAGATATCAAGTATGGAACGGCCGAATTGATGGTTCTGGCAGGAGTGAAGCCCCAAACAGTCATGACTGCAGCCACACCATCACCGACAACATTTGGAGAGCTTATGCAGACTGTTGAGATCGTCGCTGGACAATTGCAAATGCCACAAGGGTCAACTCAACCAGGAAGCAGTCAAATGAGGCTGAGTTCAAAGAAACCTGTCTTGTACCAATACGTAGCTTCTCTCCTGCCTAACGAGTTGTCCGGTTTGTCACCGGAGATATAATTGAAGCAGGATGAAACAACACACTTTTACCCGCGCATACAGTGTCGCTAGCTCATTACCGTAAAAAAATTGGATTCAGACAAAGCCATGGTGATGGCTCCGGCGTCGCAAGAGGAATAGATAGCCAAATGGTAAGGTTTAACGATGGGTCGTATTAGAAAGCAATTCGTGTACCAATTTTGCTCCAGGTCAGCACTTTCTGCATTTCGGTAAGCAATTTGTGAGACATTATAATTGGTTATTGCATGTGAAAGGGTCGTATGGGCCATGCGAAAGTTGTAAACTTCAAATCCAGCCGATAGATGTCTGTTAAAGTGGATATCATCCTGCCAGTTAAAGTTAAGCGAGAATTCAAAATCTCAATTGGAGACGAAATTCACTAACACACTAGCAAGTAGTAATGCCATACAAAGCATAGCAGAAGCGGTCAATACGCAATGTGACCCCAGATGAATGACAGCTGTCATGCTGCATGAATTTATTTGTCCCACTTGATAACACTCCGCTCAGCGCTGTTGTACATGGTCGAGAATCTGAAAATTGCTTCTGGTATGTCATGGAAATTGAGGAGAAAGAGCTGGATACAAATGGGTGAAGCCTGGAAGAAGATGGCAAATGAGTTGCTCGGACTATTTGTGGTGAATAGTGTTAGCAATGGGTCTCGGTAACCCGCCAGCGGTCGGAGTTTTGACTGGCGGTTCGGTTAGGTTCAGTTCCAGACCCGGCCAAAAACCCGAGGTGCATTTGTCTTGGCGGGTTGTTACCCGGCCCGGACATAGAACCGCAGGTATTTGGCCGGGTTGGAACCAGCCCATGGTTCCAAATTTACGGTTCCTACAGCTTCGGCTCCAATTAAGTATTTGAGTTCTGATCGTACTGTGACATCATCAGTACGTAGATTGTGCAGAATTATGAGCTCTTTCACCTCCAGCATTCAGATTTGCAATCCGACTAATATTCGTTGAGTAGCTGTGAAAAAAGTGCCAATTCTATGCGAAATCCGCGGGATATTGATTGCGACTCGACGAATATTTGTTGGATCGCATATCTGAATGCCGGAGGTAAAAGAGCTCGTGGAACTGCACAATCTATGTACTAATCATGTCACAATAGGATCAGATCTCAACTACTTAATTGGAGCCAAAGTTGTGTGGTTGAAATGCCGGGTTTTTTGTGGTAAAACCGGCCCAATTGCAACGGTCCGGGTTTTTGTGTGGTAAAATCCTTTGCAACAGTTCGGTTCCGGTCCCAACCCTAACCAGGAACCGTTGCTAACACTAGTGGTGAATGTGGAGAAGGATTGGGGCATGAGGTTCGTTGTTGGAAATATATTTCAGTTTACGCTGATGCTCAGCCGGCAATTTACAGCATATTGGTATGCCCACTGGGTGTGGACATATATCACCTGACTTCCTCGAAGTGTTGAATGATGTGATTGCATTGTTACGAATTCTCAAAAATATTGGTCATCATTTAACTTACCTCATTCCACTAGGTTCTTTTCTGTAGGGCCTCTAGATTTGAATAGTTTCGACTGTTCTTTGAACTGTTCTATTGGTTTCAAAAATGTTCTTAACTATTCAATCCCTTGAGACATTGATTATACACAAGTTTGCACAACTCCCATTACAAACATTAAGACACCCAGAGTGAACACTCATCAGATTTCAATATATTGCTGCGAAGAGTACTTGAAACATTGAGTCAAATAATCTTCATGAGAGACAAATTGAAAACATTCAAGTCGTTTGTATTGGTCAAGTACCACTGCAAGCCAGCTGGCTGCGTTGTGGGCAGAAGAAGGTGTACAGCTTCTCGGATATTGCTTATAAGGATGATATTAGTGGTTCTGACGGACAAATAAGGCTTACAACAGTAACATCCATCGTGCGAGGGTTGAATCAGAGGCGGTTGCGTCACTGCGACCATCACCATTGCAGCAGTCTGACATATTGGCCCTGTTGGACATGACTGAACCAATGCAAGGAACTCTTTAACCACCAATTCAGAATCCTTGATGATGAAAAGACATTGCAGCGGTGTGGGAATGAGTCCAGCCGTCAACCAAAAGAGGCTATCCGAACTTGTCCCTATCCTGAGAAGTACGGTATTATTTCTGGGTGGCTTATGCATTCTCCTTCTTGCCCACCCGGTCTAACGAACCATATGAACTGCTTGCTCGTTGAATTGAACAGATGTCACCAGAATTACTGATGCATTGCTGCTAGTATTAGCAATGGGTCCGGGTAACCCGCTAGCAGTCCAGGTTTTGAACCGAAACACAGGTCAATACAGTTCCAGACCCGTCCAAAAACCTGACCCGCTGACTCTTGGCAGGTCAAACCCGGACCCGTACCCCTCAACCTGCGGGTTTCGCCGGGTCTCACTCGACCCGTCGGTTCCAATCTCCGGTTCAGCGTTTCGGGTTTCACCTTTACGGTCGCTTTTAGATATGTTACTGTTGATTGTAAAATATTGACATCAGTATGTCACAGTCCATTTTCAATGTATTGACAGCCTCAATGATCAAAACGAATACACAAACGCGCCCTACCACATCCCAAAAATGAGCGTCAACACAGTGTCAACGATTTTGGGTCTTGCATCTTCAGTAATATGAGTGGCGCATAATCAGAAGCATCTATAAACCACGTAATGGTAGCTTTTATGGGCAAATAGGTAGAGAATATTCCTGCCAGATCCTCCTGGACAGTAACAACTCATTTCATTCACAGAGCTACCGCTAAGTATCCGTGAGCCTTTTAGCGTACCAAAATAGTCAAAACCATGTATATAGACAATAACGGCCACATTGCACTGTAATTAACCATAATGGAAGGCCAACAATCGTTGACACTCCGTTAACGCTCATTTTCATGATGGGGCAGGGAGCATTTCACTTTCGCTTTTGCCTATAAAGGCAGCCAATAGTTTGTTTATGACTATGTGCAACCTATTGCCCACAAGATTACCCAAGATATGTGACCAGGAATCGTTGATGCTCTGTTGACGCTCATTTTCATGATGGGGCACGGAGCGTGTTACTATCTCTTTGCCTATAGAAGCAGCCCATACTGCGGTTATGACTACGTGCAATCTATCGCCACGCAGATTACCCAAGATACATGACCAGGAATCGTTGACGCTCCATTGACGCTCATTTTCATGATGGGGCAGAGAGCACTTTACTGTCTCTTTTCCCAATAAAGGCAGCCAATACTTCGTTTATGACAATGTACAACCTATCGCCCCACAGATTACCCAAGATACAGGACCAAGAATCGTTGACGCTCCGTTGACTCTCATTGTGCCACGGATGTATCCAAATCATGGAATCATTTGATTTGGTGTAGTCTATCATTCATGTTGATTTGGCAGCCTCTCTGACGTTAACATTTACTTTTTCTTGATCACTACATGGTTCTGTGACAATACATATAAATATATCCTTTAAAATATACTTTATAGTATCCGCGAAATCAGGATAATAATAATCTCCAAAATGCTGTGCCATTCGATCAATGCTAGTCATCACTGCCACGTTCACTCAATAGGCTGCTCTGGTCTTCAAAATGAATGTTAGCTGCATTACCACAAAGCAGATAGTGTACTAACCAGTGGATGTTCCTTCATCAGGCAGCATATCAGGAGCATAATCTGTATTGTGCTTACTATCCTGGGCAGATCTATTGAGGGTAAATGATTCAGCACATGGAAGAGATGTATGTGAATAAACATATCCAGCCAGCAAATTGATGATTTCGAGACTTTGAGCTCCAGAAGTGTTACCGGTTGAGGCGGGTAGTATTCCTGGCACAGATGTCGTCGGCTCTGGAGTTGGCTCTGGAGTCTCCTTTCTGCGTTGGTTGGGGGGAGGTGCACCTGTTCCTTTGCGTCTCCTGTGTGTCTGGGGATTTTTTACGGTGCCATTTTGGCAAGCAAGGCATCCAGGCATTTGGTTTTGACGAAGTATAGCCTGGTATCTTTCTATCGCAGCCTTCACCTTGTTATTCCCAGGAAACTCAACACCCCGCTTCTTCTCCTCTCGAACATCAGCGCGAGGTTTCTTGATTAGGTATTGTGGTTCTTCTATTGCGGCACGCAAAAACCATCCTTTGGCCAATTTGGCCATGTTCAAGGCCAGGCGCATGTCAGACTGTTCCAGCTGTACACAACCTACTTCCCTTGCTATTGTAGCAGACATGTTGAATACCTAAACGAAATTAGTTGCTGCTTCACACAATGAGATGCAGCTATTACCTCAACCATATACGCTTCTGTAGTCTCCTCAAAGGTAATTAACGCCTGTTTTGTCCACTCCCGGGGACCTTTATCACGAAATGCGTCCGTGAAAGTCCCAGAGCTGACAATATCATGATGTTCGATTTCGCGGACTGTCTGGATAAATGCCTTGGTCGATCATGGAGGTTTCCTGTTACGGGCAGTGATAAATTGCTCACGTAGCTCTCGGCGTACACCCGCTACATGGTATACGGTCAATTGACGGCTGTTGACCATGGTCGGGATATACTCACATTCAACTGCATGCTGTTTCTTATTCGTGCTGCTTCCAGTCTTATGGACGATTTTTAAATATGCATCCTGGGTTATATTTTTGGTGGCTGCATTGGCAGCGTCTCGGTGAACTAACTGGTGTCAGCGTTCTTGCTGTGTACCGCTAAGTGATGTATTTGATGAAGCCCCTGCCTATCGACTGGGTTAGGATCTGTTTGGACCAGGCTGAGGCGGTTGTGTATTCATGATTTGCTGGTGTGGAATCAGAGAGGAAGATGATAACGAAAAGAAGTGGGAAGTCCTGAGGTTTATATAGTTAGCTTCATGTCAGAATTGAATAATTAGCAGCCAACATGTGCGTTATACTCAAGATGAATTCTACGGCACATAGCTGCAAGTTGCAGGGGTAATCCACAGCCCCGAGATGTGCAATACGTCAGTCCGTTGTTGTTTGTTTGTTTGAAGGGATAAATTGTGGTGTATGACAGCCGAAAGCGCATGATTGTCAGCTATAAATTGGCCATTGTTTGATGGTAAAGATATCAGCTGACATTTGTCTCAAAGAATCCCCGGGATAATACGTGAAACTGACGCTAACAATGAAGTCATGTTGTATGGTTAGCCTAACGATTCCCCTTTTATTGACTGTCAAAAGTGATGTTTTGCTTTGTTCTAGATGAGTAAACGTACTAACCTTGACATAAAAGACACAGCTTGCCTCCATATTGTCCATATCTTGCAACATCCAACATCTCGCCCAACAACAAAGTCAACGCAAACAACAATCGTAAATGTTCTAAAAAAGAACTTTTCGCCACTTGCGGCTGGCAGATACTGCAAATAGACGAAGCAGTCTACCCAACGACATCATCAAGCGAATGAAGGCAAGAGGTGCTTGGAGGCAGAAAGAGTCCGAGCCCTTGGGGCATTGCGCAGCTTATGATCCAAAAAGAAGCTTGCAGCGGAGAAAAGACGAGAAACACGCTTCTTGAGCAATGAAGAGAAAGAGCAATGGATTAACGATTATATTGGGAGAGAAACTGCTGTGCAAAGAAAGCGAGTTGAAGACACAGAGGCAGCGGTTCAGCAAGAGACGGAAGATATGAAGCATGCTGAAATCGCGGGATTGACAAATAGAAAGCCCGAAAAGAATTTTGATGAGATGATGGTTCCTATCGGAGACAGTCTAAGTGATCTTGCAAGTTCCAACGAGGGGGATGATGGAGAAGATGAGGATGATTAAGAGACAGAGCAGGGCAAGTTGAGTGAAGATGACAAACCTGGCTGGGTGATGGGCACAATCACTAAAATGGTACAGCAGCACATGGAGAGGTTTCGGCAGAAGCAGATGAAGCTTGACGAATTGACACAACCGGGATCGGAAGATGCACCCGACTAATTCTGTGAGAGAGATAGGAAGTATGGCACATTCGAATTCATGGTTCCGCCCATAGTACAATCACAAACGGATGATAACGCTTTGGCACCTGCACTGACAACATTCGGAGAGCATATGGAGTGTGTTGAAATTGTCCCTTGAATATCGCCAATGCCGCAAGGGACTTTTTGACCAGGAAGTAGTTAGATGATGCTAGGTTCGATGAAGCCGCAGTCAAACACGAGCATATCCGTTCGTGAGTTTGCCGCAGAGCACAATACGTCACATTTGCTGAAAGCAAAGCCAGATGAACCAGTAAGCTTTTACACCTGTATATAGCCTCCTGCTTATCACCATATAGATTTCGGATCCGGACGAAGACATGGTGACAGCTCCTGCGTCTATGGAGGAATTGATAAGCAAAATGTCATTTTTGACGTCATATCTTGGTGAAAAGCAATTTGTTTACCAATTTTGCTCCAACAGCTTTATCATGATTTCTGTGACCATATTTTGAGACATGATAATTCGTCAGTGCATGTGCAAGGGTCGAACGCACCATGTGAAAGTTGTAGATTACAAATCACACGGAAAAATGGTCAAAACATTCGATCTCTATCTGCAGGTGACTGTTAAGTGACACAGCCACAGCTAAATTAGAGACAAAATATACTAACAAAATTTATGTGAGTGATGTCATACATGTCACAGAAAGAGCTGTCAGTGCTCAAGAGGCATCTGTCTCAACGACGACCGTCATGTCATATTCATTCATTTATCCAACTGCATAACTCTCCGCACAGACCTCGTGCACATGGTTGAAATAATTGAAAGTGCTTACGGTACGTCATGGAAATTGAGGAGAAGAAGCTGGATAAGAAAAGGTGAGGAAGTCGAGCTATATTTACCAAAAACTAGTGAAATGATCTACATGCCACAAATTGCTGGCCCAAAGCACGGGAATGTATTGGGTCCACATCATCACTCCCTCAGATAGCGTGGATTGTAGTTGATCAGTAATTGATAGGCAACAAAAATCCTGGATGCAAACGATAATACATACAAACACAATATTGGAAGTCAATAATGCGTATGTCAGTAGTTGCATACAATTATTGAGTGTACAAAGGCTGTTTCAATGTGATTAATGTGAGCGTCAACAGAGTGTCAATGATGTTTTGTCTTACACATTCGGCAATCAGCGGGCTGCATTGTCACATCCTTCTGAAGTGAACGTACTGGTCAGCGTTATATCAAACAAGGCAAAGAACACACTCATTGCCATATCCTAAAATTGAGCGTCAACGAAACGTCAACGGAGCGTCAACGATTGTTGGCATTGCATCATAGAAAATGCGAGGGCTGTGTGGCAACGTTAATCCATAATAGAACTCTCTGCTGCCTTTCTATGTGAAGAGAGTTGCAACAACATTGCTACTATGTCCTAAAAATGAGCATCAATGGAGCGTCAATGATTGTTGGCCTTGCATCTTGGAAAATGCAAGGGCTCTGTGGCAACATTTAGCCATAATCAAACTATTGGCCGCCTTTCTACGCGAAAAGAGTTGCTACAACATCGCTACTATGTTCTCAAAATGAGAGTCAATGGAGCGTCAACAACTTTTGGCCTTGCCTCGTGGAAAATGCAAGGGCTGTGTAACGACATTGATCCATAATCGAACTATCGGCCTCCTTTCTAGGTGAAAGGAGTTGCAAAAACATCGCTACAATCTCCTAAAACTGAGTGTCAACGGAGCATCAACGACTTTTGCCCTTGCTTCCTGGAAATTGCAAGGGCTGTGCAGTGACATCAAGCAATAATAGAACTATCGTCCGCCTTTCTAGGCAAAACAGCTTTCCATGACATCGTCACTATGCTTCAAAAATGAGCGTCAACGGAGCGTTAACGATTTTTAATCTTGCATCTTGTGTAATCTAACGGCAATAGAACGCAGATAACCCACAATAAAGCTTTCCGCAGCCTTTATTGCCTGAAATGCTAGTGATTATATCACATCCGCCTCCTACAATTGAGCGCCCACGCAGTGTCAACACTTTTTGTGGAGACTCAGAACGCTACACAGCAATGAACTGCATTGTGGTGTTTCTAAATCGAGTTTTACACAGTCAGTCTTTGCAATCTGTCCTTGTATACAACTTCACAACTATGCATGTAATGTCTTACAGATCTGATTTATTTTCTTGTAGTTGTAGAGTCAATATTTAAGAACCCGCTGTCTACACTACTGTAATGTTACATTTGGCAGTCTTCCGAGTTGAATTACCAAGCTGTGTAATACTTACCACCATGTTGGATTCCAAATCTTCGAACACCTCTTTACTCGAGGTTATCATTTCTTCCACAAACGAAACCGTCTTTATTCATGATTTGAGAGACCTTACATTGCAAATCATAGTTGATGCTTATTAGGCTTCAATGAATGTAGGCTCAAAGTTGCCTATTGCCTGGAATAATTCTCGACATGTGCCTTTGTGGCAATTCTATTTACACTGTGGAATTGAGGAGACCGGCAGCCCTGGCATCATATGTATCATTTGTCATCAATGTCTTCGCCATCTATCAGAACATGGGACCAGCTCAATGGGGAAACACTTGCTGGCAAAAGGTCACTTTGCAAAGTTAAACAAATTAACAGAGGCGAAGGTTACTGAATTGACCAGTTTGACGGTCGATGAAACGGCGTTGGCCATCCTGAAGAGGCAAGGAAGTCAAGGAATCACAATAGTATGGTCGCAATGTCAAATCATATTTGACGTCCAGTGTATTCCATATTGACCGAACTGACAGGCAAAACGTTCCGAACTGGCAGCTAGGGACTTTGAACCTTCCGAATTTCACCAAGACACGTGGAATCGCTAACTCATGATGGGATTTGTTTCGGCTCATATTCCATGGAACACTATATCGAATCTGGGGCTACGACGGTCATATAGAGTATTACGTGATGAACTAGTGCTGCCATCTGCTACCACCCTTAGCAACATTTGCCGGAGGAAATATGCACTGGCTGTGGATGCAATTCAGATGCAGTTGCCATCACGAAATAATGTTAGTTTAGCTTTAGACGGATGGACATCAACGAACAAATTATGCATAGTATCAGTCATAGATTACTATAGTGATCGAAGTTGGGCATTACGTGAAGTTCAATTTGCTTTCGATGAGGTTGATCACCAATTGTTTGCTCCTTTCGAAAGCTAATTAAGAATGACAGGTCAAGGCCCAACATACTGGAGCAAGGTTAGCCATACATTTGAAGGACGTGCTTGATCGTTTTGAGCTTACCGACAGCCGTTTGCTTGGCATTATGACTAATAATACTCACTCAAATTACTTGATGACATGCGAGCTGCAATCCACACTTGAGGCCTCTGGAATCGAGTCGCCTGCATTCAGGAAGCATATACCATGCATGGCACACGTCATGCAGGTCACTTTAGATGCATTCATGAGCAGTCTTGATGTAAGAGGCCCCACCAAATCTTGTGAAGCCCATGAGCGCGATCACCAATTTGGAGAGAATGAAAGCATAGACATCGGGAAGAGTCAAAGACTTCGAAAAGAGGGCAATGCTAGAATCAATAAGGTGTCAGCCATGAGATCAGGTTTATCGAAGATAATTTAGAAAGTACGTATTTCATGATTTTTTGAAAGTACTGAAACTGACCTTTATATAGCAGAGAATGCTTGTGGTATTCATTATGCTAACACCTGGATGCCGAAACGAGTTCATTGACTGTCAAAAAGCCAAAGTCCGGATTGCAGTACTTCCGATTATGGATCTGAGGACACATTGGAACTCAACACTGGAGTTGCTCGAGCATGCCTACCGTTTACGGGAATTCACACGTGAGTGGCTCTAAAATCCAAAATACACTGATTACTGGCCCCGTTTCACAACTCAAGATAAATGGACGATTGCTAAGTATGTCATGGAAGTAATGACGCCATTTCGATATTGAACCCTGTGGATGTCGAAGTGACATACAGTCACATTGCATCAAGTCATCACAGTATAAAATGACATGTTCGATCACATGGATGGCGTGATGCGAGCTTTGGCAAAGAAGAAGACTCCATGGAAGGAAGACTTGTTCTTTGCTGTGAAGTTAGCTCAACAGAAGCTGTCCAAATACTACGCTGAAGTGACTCCATCAATGGGTATGCTTCACATTTCTGCACATATTCTCGATCCTTTCCAGAAGTTGCGATAGTTTAGAAAGTGGGACAAGGGAATAGATATTAATTCTGAGGACGAGACATCCTTTACTACCCAATACCAAGAGGCCTTTCCGTAGTACATGGAGAATGATTACTGTGCTAAACATTGACATATGCCAGGCAATAAACTCAAATGCTTACCGAGCAGCAATATCGTCCCCTCTGCAATGGCTTCTGGATCCTGTCAATCATCCTTTGATTCATATGATTCGTCCAGTGATGAAGATGAATACTTAACGCCTAACAATGTGGCCGAGACGACACCTGGACAAAGAGATTCGGCATCATGATTTTTGACCGCTACCAGGCTTCATTTGCATTCGCCGCCTGAAGCACCAAAGAACTGGGGGCAAATTAATCCAAATCTCAATGATTACCACTCCGACCCAATGGAGATTAGCAGTACATTTTGGATACCAGACATAACCGACTGGTGGTGTCAACAGAAGGAAATGCACTCAAAGTACGTCGATCTCTCAAATGTGCCATGTGACATATCCTCTATCATACCACATGGTGTCGGAGTGGAGGCCAGTTTTGCCCTTGGGCAAGATGCTATTGGCTGGAGGCAGTGAAAAAGCACAGGCGAGACCCTTCGCGAAAAAGAAGTTGTAAGGCAGTTTGCTCTAGCCATTAACGGGATCTTGGCAGGCGAAAACCCGGTATTGGATATGACAAACACTGAAAACGACTAGGAAATGAAGCAAGAGGCGGAGGAAAGGAAATTGCACCGAATTGCCAAGGTCCACGATTTTTGGGAGATGTGGTAGGGCAGCCAGAACCTACGTGCTCCAAAGGAGGATTCTTACGCACAAAAGAAGCAGATGACAGCCATTGGTTACATTTCGGACATGGAGGAGATGGTCAAATCCTCCCGGTCACTCTCTCAACATGATGGTGCGGCTGCATTGAAATTGTCAGACAGATCACCTTTGCTGCCAGCTTTGTCTGCAAAAGATGTCCTTGGAGGACAAACTCAAATCTTAAATGTCCGCCGAATCCGGAGAATCAACTGTCATCCAGTTGAAAGCGACAAGGATAGCGTCTATGAAAGCATTTCAGACCCTGATGATTGGTCAAACTGGAATGGCGACTTCGATAATCTAAATCACAGCGAAGAGGATTGCGCAGCGGATAATGAATCAGATATACAGCTCAACAATGGCATCGAGGATCCGGAATGCCTAGAGTAGCAGAATGTGAGGACTGCGCTAAATGTGCTCGGATTGGTTCAGCTAATACAGATGTCAAAAACACAGGCTGAAGATGTGTTGGTGATGGTCAATGCAGTAGATACGCGGAGAAATATAGGAATGAAGAAAAAGTAAGACAGAATGCGTCAATGGTTCACCAGCTTTATGTAGCTTGACCAAGAGTTTCAGTTAGAGATATATTATGGGTGAATGGTTAGAAGTAGCTGGTGAATATCGGTTCATGAATAGATGTATAGCAGGCACAATGAATCTTTTGGCATGATACATCATTTTTAGTCGTGTGAGAGTGAACAGTGCAAGATTATTATGACGCTCAGCTTTGCCACAGGGCCGAGTCTCAATCAGGCAGTATAACAACCGATAAAGCCAAATTACGATGAAAACAATTATCGACGGCAGTAGATGTTGAATGGACAATACATTAAAATGAGCATCAACGAAGAGTCAAAGATTTATGGTCTTGTAAGTACGATACTTCACCAGTGTCTTGGTCGTTGTTATGCATAACGGATGTATTGGCAGCTTTTATTGGGAAATGAGATAGCAACATGGTCACCGCCCCATTCTTAGCATGAGCATCAACGGAGCATCAACGATTTTTAGCTTTGCATCCTGGGTAAGTTAAGATCCGATTGGTTGCAGACATCCATTTATGAGATATTGGTTGCCTTCACTGGCAAAAACAACAGCGACATACTCCCTGCGGCATTCTGAAAATGAGCGTCAGTGGAGTGTCAACAGTTTCAGGTCTTGCATATTTTGGAATCAAGGCATCGCGCAGATCTTCGCGTGCATGACTGTATTATTGACCGCCTTGATACGCTAAATTACCAGATATCGAAGGTGAAACACAGATACGAAATTAATCGATATTGCAATTTGCTCAACAAGCAAAAGTGCATTATTGGTTGCTGAAAACGCGATTTTGATAAGATACTATTAACACACTGCAAATACAAGAGCCTTATATGAATCTATAGATGGACCCGCTGGGCGACCCGCTGGCAACCCACCCAATTGAGATGGGTTGGTAGTTTACTATGGAACCGTACCTGAGTGGGCATTTCGGGTTTATTGACGACCTGGACTGCCAATTTGGCAACGGTTCCGTTTGGACCCGGACCTGCACCCGAAGTGACGGTCCGGAACCGTTGCTAACATTAATCGCTGCAGATGTATTTTGAGTCATTGAGACGACTGAAATCCTGATCGTGATCAAAGTGGTATGTGAAGTCGGCAAATCTCTTGACACAGCAAGCAATATTATTCCACAGCTTCACTGTTGGCATTGCACACCACTCGGCCAAGTCATCAAGGGTCATGATTGCTGGTCACGGGATTGTCATCATTCGTGTGATGGGCGCTTGGGTTACAGGCATCTCATTGTCACAATGTCATTTGGCAGCATATACATTCAGCTCGTGATACTGAAATACCTCCTTTTGTGATTTCGTTCGCAACATCTGGAAGGTGGCGTCATGATGATTCCATTGTTTATACCCTTGTTTAAGATTCAGCATCGCTTATTCTGGGGGTTCAGAGCTTATATCTAGGAGATTGCAAATCAGGCAGGTATTGTGAGAGAAGTGGTTCAGGAGATTTATCTTCACAAAGCTGAAATGCGATTCGTCAACAAGATGTTGTACAATTTGTGATATAATCTGCACTTTATCTTCATTAATACGACAACATATTGCTGCTGCTGAATAATTATTCCAGCCGGGGTAACTCTCCCGTGTGTCCTGTTTGTCCAATATAAGCAGGTTTTTTAAGACTTCCGAAACATTCGTTGTAAATTTACTGGCACAGAATGACCTGAAAACTTCCTTCTGACAATGAAACTCCTCTCGATAGTTCTCCACATATTGGATTGTGGCCTCAGCATACTACCGGTAATATGCCATAAGGTGAACATACACCAAGATCTTAACCCACCACAGCGCTTTCATGAAGGGAATCCTATGGCTCGTCAAAGTGTTTAAAACAGTCGGCACGAAAGCTGGATTAATTGCGCTCCAGACTGCTTTCATCTCATTACAACACCATTGTGTCACCTTGCCACAACACTTGCTAAATTCAGCGAAGCCAGGATAAGGTGGCATCATAGCCCAGAACTGATTGAATTTGTCGATCCTGGAATGTTGTTGATGGAAGGACGTTACCCAGGCCATGAAATATTTAAGCATACAGAGATAGATGGTATGAAGAATATCAGGTACAATAATAAGCATCGGAGAGATGCATTGAATATTAAAGAAGATACAATCTCAGATTTGAACTGCTCGAGCTTCCAGATATTGTCATGCTTCATGTCTGTCCATCGCATCTCCCAGAGTCAGGAGTATCATCTTCCAGAAGTATCGCCAATAGTCTCTCAATTGCCACAACAATGACTTCTCTTCTCCAAATGAAGATTTCAGTGTTTTGCACACAGGGTTATAGGGCTGCTTGAGTGAGTGCAAGTGAATTTTTTCGAAGTAGTCAGCCATCCATGCACTGATGGCATGATAACATTGCCCGTTTCGATTGTCCGTACCAAGCAAAAGCTTTGCAGTGTGGAAATGCACATCGAAAGAATGAAAAATATGCTCGAAGACCATCTCTAAACCATCTTGAATATGGACTTGGTGTTCATTCACTGCAGTTGTTTTTCCATGTTCTTTAAAGTGATATTTCAGAGGAACAGGATGAAGAGCAACCAGAATGCTTGGAACATGTGAAGCCTTAGATCTAATTGTTGAGTCGATGTATCTGAGACTCAAATATACTGACCATTTCATCTGGTCACCTGGATTGTTTGTAAGATGTGTCTTGTCTGAACTGCTGAATAATGGGACAATCATAGCTCCAAGCGGCTGCTGTAGCCATTCAAATGGTTAAAATCATCGTAGGTATGTGGAAATTCAACTAACATATGTTTTCATTCCACCACCACTTGCTTGATTTCACCTCTGAGTTGATACATTCCTTAGCATGATTGAATTCCTTTGCTGGTGCATAAGACATATGTTCCCTGAACAATGACTGTTGCATGAGGAACTAAATGCATTCAACGAGATTGTGGTAACAGATATGTTTGGAATCATTTGCATGATGGTTGGTTGGTTCAGCCAAACCATTGTCAAACAGTTTGGCAGATTTACAACAGTCAATGCCCATCAGGTAGGATGTTTCATTGAACCATTTTGAATAACATGTGGGACGAAGTGAAGTTGCAGAGCATTGCCATTGCAGGGTTCCTGAAAAGGTCGTGACAAGCAGCTCTGCTCAAGTTGTGCTTGACGTACCAGTGCGCTAATGAATACACCTCCTCACAAGATAATGGTGACCATACAGTAACCTTATCATCAAAGATATCAAAATACTCAGTACTAAATGGCTTGCCGGTTAGGCCATTGTCCAAGTGTGAAGTCTCATAAATACGTGTCCAAACTGGGGGTTGCTGTGGATTGATACACGCAGTGTCGCTAGCGGCTTCTGAATCGCTGGAATTATCGTTGGATGGATGCAGGAAAGAGTCATGATGCGGATCATGAATAAATGGAAGTGGAATACTATCATACCCGAGTGAAAAACCATTATCTCGGAGTTGTTCAGTTGATATATGTACTATCTTTTCATTGGGGTCGTGACAGAGATGATTGATGGAAGCACCAATGTAGGACTATGTCTTGGAGCTGCAAAGATTGTGTTGACAAAGATCTATGTTTCATTAGCAAAATGAAATATTCCAACAACATTCAGAAGCATCTAGATGGTCTTTTAGCTGCTCATATCATTACAAGTCGGCTGGTCCTCAGGGAAAGCTACACCGCTATTTACTTTCTATAAACAGGGGTCCTACCACTGTGATGGGATTTCGCTCATCCTCCTGCCCATGTTTGGAAAGTGTTTAATTGCTCTCTGATTTTCAACATCCCTTGGATCTCGAAAAACATACTGCATCTGCATTTCGCTTGTCATGGTGATTGTTTTCCACCTTTAGAACACCCTACTCTGCGCATTGCCTTATTTGTAGTTGTCACACTTTGTTAAGTTCATACCTTATATGTAGTGTGCATTCTCCTGAGATACCAATGCAGCAATGTCATCACAGGGTACAAAAACTAGAGCAAAGTCAACCGAGTGAAATATGACTGTAGAGCATGCTTTAAATTGGCTTTGTAATACACTAAGGTGTTCTTTCAACAAAATAGGATACTTAGATGATGGTATGCAAAATGATTGCTTGGTGAATTGCAGCCAAGGTGATGTCGCCGGATTAAAAATAGCCTCCAAGCCCAGATATATATTCGAGTTACCTGCCATTCTTACTTACAATCTCCAGAACCCTCGACACACCCATCTCACTTTGGCCACAGCGTTTCATCACCTTTGACCATATATTCAACACTCCCGACGCTTGTTTAGAATCACAACCAAACGCTATCCAGTAGTTACTCATTGAGAACGGTTGGGAGCGAAATATATAACGTGATACCTCCTGGTTGCGGAATTCAGTGGTCATAGATACTAATACAATCCAGATGCCAACTCTACAATGTTGTACGGTGGCGTGTGCTCGAGTAGTCGAGTGTGGGCGGGCGTATGCGAAGGTGTGTCTATTGTATCGTGGAACGAGATATGTCGCACTGACATAAGGTCGATAGATGAATAATGGCGCTAACTACAAATGAGGCAAGATATATCATAGTCCCTGTCACAGTGATATCCGTACTCCCAATCAGCTCAACACTCCTCCAGTACGGCTATGATGCCCCTTTCAAACAAAAAACACTAAACAAAAGAGAAGAGGAGCCAATCAACCAAAGTGGATTTCCTTGAATCAAACATGCCCAATCAATTTACTTCCTGACGGCAGTGCCGATGCTTTTTCCAGTTCCAATACCATTCGCGCGTCCATTTCGAAGCGTACTGAGGCCACTTTGAACGCAATTCTTAATTCCAATCCCAAGGCCAATTCTGAGTCCAATCCCGATAATGCCCATCGCAGCACACTTCTTCAAGCAGGCAGGTTTTGGCAGTGGCTTTGTGAAGGAGTCAACGAGCATCTCAGCAGTCGGTACATTGCTCAAGTAAATCTCTCCATATGTAGCCATGTGTGTAGCAAGATAGTACTGGGTCGCAATGTGTGCAACTTCAGTTCCGTGGTTGATTCTGTCCCTGATGCTCACGATGAGTGACTGTGAATCAGGGAACACATGAGGGATAGTCGGGATGCCGAGCTTGTTCAAGAGAGGCGAGATCTGTGTGAAACTCATGCAGCCTACTCCAAAGGCCTAGTAGTCGGCATTCGTCACGGACTGGGCAGTCGACTTCTGTTTTCCCGATCGCCAGTCAACCGCTCCTCCGAAAGTGATTACCAGACCACTTGACCATTTATAGTCATCCGGGCCTCCAGCATAGTCCGAATCGAGATAACATCCATGTGCACTGTCTCATTCTCATCCGAGTGCTCCCCCAAGCGCTGCTCAGAGTGCTCCTCCAGGTGCTCCTCCAGGTGCTCCTCCAAAATGCAGTTGCCAGTCCTTCATGCCATTAAGGTACTGAAACACGCGCTTGGGAGCTACCATATGCTCATTGCTCAGGTGGTGATGGTACCAGCTGAGAACTCCGATGGCATATGTAATATCGGGCCAAGTGGCAGTCATCGCATACATGAGGCTTCCGATCATCGATTGGTATATGGTTGGATCACAGGCTTCTTCATCGGGCTTCCTCTTGTGAAGCTTCATCGCCATTGGCGTGGCAACTGGTCTGGATTCATCCATTCTGAACTTCGCCAAGATTGCCCGAATATAGCTGTGCTGATGAATGTCGATCGTGTGATGCTCCCGATTGCATTTGATGTTCATGCCGAGATAGATGGAGACACTCTGGAGATCACGCATCTGGAACCTCTTCTTCTTCTGGCCCGTGATCTGCCCAATCAAGCCCTCGTTAGCCATGATGTAGAAATGATCAACGTACAGAATGACTGTGGCAACGACTATGTCTTGATTCTTATCGTGGAGCACGAACAGTCCTCAGTCCACACGTGATGCCACGAAACCAATTGAGATCACGAAATCCTTGGATGTGCCGTACCAAATGCACGATGACTGTTTTAGGCCGTAAAGAGACCGTCTCAAGTGGAGTACAATCTTCTGCGAAGTCCTGCACCTTTAATCGTTGTATTGGCACCCAGTTTGGACCAAATGCAAAATATCCCTGCGGCAGGTGCATATATATCTCTTCCTCAAACTCAACTCCCTAGAAAGCCATGCATATGTCCAGTTGATGGATCTCGAGATCGTACTTGGCGGCGATCGCAAGTGCCAACCTGAAGTGGCCGAAGCCAGCAGTCGGTGCATGCTTAGCCTGATAGTTAATGCATTTGATTGGTGATTATCTCCACCGACTAGCCGGGCCATGAAGCGCTGCACATCGCCTGCTCCATCGCGCTTGTTCTTGTATACCCAATGACTTGGGAAAGCTTTCCTCCCTTCCGGAAGCTCCATGAAATCTCCAAAGACTTGACGATGACCAATTGCATCTAACTCTTCTTTCCTCAGCGTATCCCATTTGTCGGCGAGTGGAGACTCGTTTGCTGATTTGTACAACTTTGGATTGTTCATGCCATCCTCATGATCGTTGGAGATTGCAGCTGCAGCGTAGATGGGAATCATATCCTCGAATTCCTCATCTTCGAGAGCCAATTGTGCAGACTCTGCCAACATATCCTTCCCAGCACGGTTCCGATGACTAACTTCAACCGGTGGCTTCCATGCATCTCCAAGTGACGTCTCAAGGCCAGCCAATTCCCGTGACTTCTTCTTCTGCTTTGGAGGATCTGGAGGTGAATCGTCTTCCAATGGCTCCTCCTTTTGATGTTCGGAACTCCCATCTCTGGTTGGCTGCTTCTCTGTGAGTTTGGGTTCTTCGATGACATCTCCGTAGAAGTGCTCATCCCAGATAGCTTTGTCTGCAGCATTTGGTGCTCTGTACCACTTTCCTTCTCTAGATAGTACATCTCTGGAGTGGTGAAGCGTCTTGGCGAATGGATCATATACAAAGTACTGCTTAGTCGATATGCTGTACGCAACGAATATGCCGGCAGTGGCTCTGGAATCCAGCTTCTTTCGTTTCACTTTCGGAACTGGGACCTAAGCTAAGCATCCGACCACACGGAGATGCTTCATAATTGGCTTACTCCCATGCCAGGCCTCATTCGGAGTCTTGCCGACTGCCGATCGTGTTGGAGTGTGGTTCTTGAACCAGACCGACGCTGAGACTGCAAAAGCCCAGTACTTCTTCGAAAGTCCGGCATGGTCCAGCATGCATTGTACACGTTCCATGATCATGCGGTTTGCCCATTTGACAACTCCATTAGACTGAGGAGTGTAGGGCATATTCGCTTTCTGTAAGATCCCTTCTGATTTTAGGTATTCTGTGAATGTCTTGGAGGTATACTCACCACCTCCATCATTACGAAATCGTTTCACTTGCTTGCCCGACTCCTTTTCTCCCAGAGCCTTCCATTCGCAGAATTTCTCTAGGCCTTCCGACTTGTACTTCAATATGTACTCATCCATATGCCTTGTTGCGTCGTCGATGAAGAGCAGCATTTATCGACCTCCTCTGATGGCTGTTTCCAATGAACCGCATATGTCTGAGTGTACTGGTTGCAGTGGCTCGGTGGCATGGGAGGTCGCCGGAGTAAAGGGCTTCTGAACTAACTTGCACTTGATGCAATTCTCACAATCGCACTTCCCAGTCATCTTCAGAGTGTCGGCAACAACCTTCAGCAAGATCTGCAAAGCATTCACACTAATGAGTTCCAGGCGGCGGTGTAATAACAGCGGCTTCTCTGCATCGTTCCAAGATGCATGCCCAGTCGTCTTAAGTGCCAGCAGGCTGCTGTTGTCAATATCGGTGTATTTGGTCGAATCCGGAGCTCGATCCAGAACGCGATCCAGAACTAAATGCTCTTCGACCTGAGGTGCAGGGGCAATCAACTTGCCTTAGCGATTGAACAAGGGGAGACTGTAGTGATTCACCGGTTTGACTTTGACATCCTTTTCCATCATCTGTGACTGTGAGATAACATTGAATGATCCCGGCAGATGCACCACTTCTTGACGTATGATCGTTTCTGTCTTTCCATCTGGCAGCTGGCAAGTCAACCTAATACTTCCATATCCGGATGCAAACGATGTGACCCCATTGTATCACTTCACTTTCTTCATATTCAGAGGATATTCGGTGTAGGTGATAAACATCGATCAACAGCCAGACATGTGAGTTGTGCATCCGCAATTGATGAACCAATCACTAGATGAAGCATTTGAGCTAACCACCATCCAATTGTTCTCGATCGACGTGGTGAGAGTTGAAGCAGCGGATGCTTCAGTTGCTGCTTTTGCTGCAGTGTTGGCAGACTTTGGAGGATCGCCACGTTGCTGGGCAAGCAGTTCCCGGTGGTGTGCCTTTGCCGCTGGCAATGAAAGCACTTCCTGAAATCCATCTCTTTCCTATCGTCCATATTAACTCTCTTATCATCTCTCTTATCCCTCTTTGGACTTTTGCCGACTTTGCCGCCTCTGCCACCTCTGCCACCTTTCTTTGCAAAGAGCAGCGCTTCTGGAGCGAGCCCATTCGCTCTCTTGATTGCAGCTTCCTTTTCGACGAGCTTGGTGATGATCTCATCAGGCGTGGTGGTCATCGTGACGTTTTTGCGCATCATGAGCTCCAGGAAGGCTTTCCACTCGTCGTTCCTTCTGATCCTGCGTAGTAGGTAGAAGATGTACTCTTTCCCACTCATCTTGGTGATTGTCTTTGCAGACGCATCGGTGTCGGCAGCATCGGTGTCAGTGGTCATTGGCCCTACTCAGAGATTGTAATCCTTGACATTCCGATCGATCTGTGATGCGTAAATGTCGACATCTCTGCTGTTCTGTAGCGTGATGCTCCGAAGGTTTTCCCTAATCTCGAAGATGTTGAGCTTCAACTTTGACTTGTAGGCTGATGCTAGCTTTTTCCAAAGCATCTTTGCATCATTGACGACTGTTTATTCTGCTTGAATCCTCCATTCCATGCCCAGCAGCATAGTCGATCAGGCAACACCATGGAGATTCATCCAGTCTTTGAAAGCGGCCTTCTCTGTAGCAGTCACAATTGCTGGTGGCTCTTCCGGCTTGTCGTCGTATCCTTTTGACGATACCATACACTTGCTTCTGCTCCTGAAGTAGGGCCATCTCGATTGGCCACTGTGCATAGTTCGTGCCTTTGAACATGGTGATGGTGATTGTTGTCGAACTCATCCTGTAACGAGATGTTAAATCTTGTATTGGAATTGTCAGTTATTGTAGTTTCTCAGACTGTACGGGTGACATCCAGCAGCCGCCGTCAGCAATACGGTGGGATGTGGGGTAATTGCTTAGCGTCTGGAGATGCTTCTCCGTGACGATGTTGACCGCCACTCAAGCTTTGAAAGTGGAAGTATTTATTGTCGGTGGGCTTTTTAACCGCAAGGGCCCATAACGTGTTGTATGATGGCGTGTGCTCGAGTAGTCGAGCGTGCGCGGGCGTGTGCAAAGGTGTTTCTATCATATTGTGTAAGGAGACATGTCGCACCAACATAAGGTCGATCGATGACTAATGACGCTAACTACAAAAGAGGCAAGATACATCATAGTCCTTGTCACAGTGATATCCGTACTCTCAATCAGCTCAACATACAAGACCCTGTCTGGGGTGAGAATGCTGGCGTTGGAGTCTGCCAATCAGCTGCGGAAACCATGCGGATTGGGCAGGAAAAGTGTAGCTTGACAATACAACGGACAGATAATAAAGTGATGAAACACCTCTCGGAGATTCCCCAGAGCTTGAGCATTGAGAACATGTAAGGCGCTGGCCCCGGGGATTGTGATCTCCTAATCCGTCATTGCATGACTTGAAATAGTTATGTGGTGTCTACAAGGCCTCATTGGAGACAGTATATGGAAGACAATAGTAATCTCGATGTTCAGAAACTGAAGACAGCGCTCCGCGAGTCTGCAAAGGTTGGGTTTTGCAAAGGAAAAATTGGATTAACGAAACTTCAACCAGAAAGTGGGAAGTGGTATACGTTGGTATGTATTTCATCGCCCCAATGCTGCTTTTAGTCATCCTGGTGATTTGCAGATGCCCACGACAACATGGAAGAATCCGCGGGTCACATGTTGTGGCCACAATAGTTTGTAGAAACCCTTCGACCAATTCTCCTGTCAAGCTAGTTAGCTTTGCCATGGCCTTCGTGCTTCCTGACATTGCTGGGAAGTGTTTGGGTGATAATAATACTCAGCTGCACTGATGGCACTGACTTGGGGATAATGAATCGATACTTCCGATAGTTACATCAATTGTTGATAGAAGCATTCTGTCAATCATCAATGTTGCAATTGCTGGTCAACTAGACCACAGCAGGAAAATCCATGAGCTTTGTTTCTGCTGGAAGGAGCCTAAACGAAACCGTGGTCCACACTCCCGCAGGGCTACCTCAATCATCTGTAACAACTCTGCTACTGGATGGGTAAATGCGGTGAGGAAATTATACAATCCAACACTTGTTTAGGTCATTCAATATGGCCAACGAGCCGATGGCACAGGTGCTGCCCACATACCTATGCATGGTTGCAGTACCTATATCCCTCTGGCTGATATCGTCCTACCTCCAGCCGAGGATGTGAGTAACAATATATCGGGGACAAATGGGAACATGATGCTGAGATGCGGCACCCAAATACCTGAAGTTTCCCAACTACACAAACAGGCTTCCAAAAGTTCATACAGAAGCTCCATAATAGAATCATTGCACTGCAGCGATACCTTGAAGTCATCCGAAACCGTACTATTAGTTTGTTTGCCAATTCTGAACATAGTGTTGTGGCTGTTTAGGATATAGCTTGGCTACCCGAGTACAATCACATTGTGAATCCTCCGACTGCTGGTTCTTGGGCCAATCAGATGTATATAAGCAGCTGTCCAGCTAGAAACCAGTCATTGTGAGGATGGAATGCACTGCCTGGACAGTTGTCGAGGGATTGGCATAGTGGGTGGGTACAAATGTTACTTTGAAAGGTGGACGGATGGGTGATAATTTGGAGTTGGTTGGTGATATTTTGGATCTCTCTTTGGTGTTTTGCTCATAATATTATTACATCATTCATATTCATGATTGAAGGGGTGTGTTGAGAGTTTATGATGTTGTGATTAATCATTGAGATGTGTGTTTTTGGGAAAGGCATACTGGCAGCCATAGAACTCTGTGTATTGCTATCATGTAATTGGTTGTTCCAGATCATCACGCAGTAGAAGTTAGCCAGAATGTTTACAGAAAGGAGAACACATTTCAGCTCGCTTTGATCACAATTTTCGTCAGACGAAGCCAATCCACCACCCTGCGGCAATCTTGTAACCACCCATTCTTAGTTTGTTGTTCCCGTCCATCCAAGGATTTCACAGTGTGGGCGGTGGGACAAGCCAAGATCCTTCAATTGTTCCCAGGATTAAAAGAAGCCTCATGATAATGCTTTTAATTGTATGAATGCTTTCTTTCCTTTCCAGAACGCTTTGATTCCTCCACTATACGTTCATTAACATTTCCTGTAGTCACTTCCTGTATTATTTCGCACTTATCACTCACTGCCTTTTGAAATCATGACAAGAAGCTGCGGCACAGCTCCCCCTCGTCGTGATTTTCCCTGCACTATGCGAAACAGACAATCTATCCACGAGAAGGAGTTTGATTATAATTTCAACAAAATACTCGAGAATTGCAATAATTGTCAAAATTACAATCCAGAATCAGACGAGGAGCCTCTTTGGCAACAATCCAGAAAAGCACTGGGCAAGTAGACATCAAAAGATTCCCTCATGTCAACATTTGTAAAATGACTCGTAGCAACTCAATTGACTCTTACATCCGGGAAAACCCCGACAGTCTGAGCATTGGGAGGTCTGGACTGGCTTGGAGGAGCACTATGAACCTGAGACTGCGCCGCTGACATCGAAGGAAGTATCTGATAAGGCGTTTGAATGGTTCAACCTGTCCGGAAATGTTGATATGTACAAGGGGAAAGACTCAATTGAAGCGGGTGAGCAATTGGTTGCAGGGAACACTGGACATCCATCGCAGGATGAGCACTTTGTTGACGACGTGACAGGTCTCATAGATGCCGCAGAGTACAACTTCCAGACAACTCTTTCTGATGTTCCGGCGATGGTCATGCAACATGTGAAGGCAATGGCTATCAATTGTGCGATGTTTGTGAATCCCTTTGCGACAAATTGGGTGAAGACTGCCCAGATTCATAGTTGGTTGCATGAGGACATCACCAGGATTGATCCAGCCCAGAAAGCCTGGGACCATCATCATGCCTTCATTTCAGTGGTAAATGAATCATCTCTACGATTGCTTCCATTGTTGACATTGTGCATCAGGCTCTGACAAAGATTGTTTGCCCTTGTGCAGCAATGGTATACCATGGCAAGACCTCAATTGACTTTATTTACGTATTCCGAACACAGTCGTTTACAGACATCAGGAAAATCGTAGCCTGGCGATTTGTCAAGGAAAGGTTTACATTCCCCAAGAATGTTTGTGAGGTAAGTTCAACGTTCCCTGCTTGTGTAACTGTTGTCTTGATGATCCATTTAGAAATGCAAGACTCGTTTTATAGCAACTGAAATTGTGGATCTTATTCACCAGACATTCCTCTATGGCATTGTACAAATGGCAATGAAAGATTAATCATTGGAGGATAAAATTGACCCAACATTCATTCCCATCACTGCGATGGCCATCCACCATTGTTTGTCGGCATGGACATAATCCAGGCTTAGGGTCCCGCTAGAAATCGGTTCAGGATGTGGAGCATTTCGTAAGTGCGATATAAGAAACATCAATAACACCGTTGATAATCCATGCACAGATGTATTTTGTCATCTTGACAAGGATTTTCATTCTTCCTTGCCACATGTTCAAGCCAAAAAGATAAATATTATCGGCAGCATGATTCGTGGAAGGATCTACACAACTGGTATGGACCCAGCGATTACACAACCTTATAACGATTAGGGCAGCTGTGATAAGTACTTCCTTGATTACTGCCCAGAGGAGCTACTTGAGCAGCCTGACAATTCTTTTAATCATCTCAGCAGCTTTGTTGCTGCTGCTGAAGCTAGCATGCAACTCTCAGCTGTGCTGCCTATGGGTGGATCTGCCATTGCCAGCAGAAGCCAGCCTGTCCCCTGCTGGAACAGCAACAGCAACAGTAACGACATCACCAGCATTACAAACCGGACCAGCATTGAGAAATGGGGATTACATGATTGCAGTTCAATTGTAGAGGGTGTGATGTCACTTTCAGGTAAGATATGGTGACAGTGATTGGATTTAGGATTTCTTTTGTGTCCCATTTTATTCTAGGTTTCATCAATATATCATATACAGTAGTCAATGTAACAGAACTGATGGTGTATGGAAGTGTGATCTGAAACACGTGAAATCATAATCGCAATGATTCATCGCCATTGCATAACAGTTGAACTGCATCGTACTGACGATCATGCATCATCAAATTCAATATCGTCAACCACTGCTGCGTGTTAACTATCATTGGTTGAATTAAGCCATGAGGGTCTTCAGGAACGAGAACCACAAACATTATTAAACGTATGGAGCTAGTACTATTATCATCGCGGAGACAAATTAAATTTGTTGACATAGAATTATGCCAAGAGATAATTTGTGATATTGCCACAGAAGTATAAACTGTTCTTCAAGTGCTTGTTGTGACATTCTCAAATGTGGGTATACTGATCATGACACCTTAACACCGAATTGCGTTCTCACAAAGAATACACTGGAGCAGTAAAGCGAAGGCATATTTTTGGAAACCTTGATGTCATTTTTTTGAGTTTGTGGGTACAATAAACTAAATCAATCTAGTGAAGGAAATTTCATTTTTGCTGATAGTAGCTCTAAAACGTGAGTGACCTATTTCATTTTGCACAGAGCTATTGTGTATCATGGTGGCTTAGAAACTGAGAGACCTCGAAGCGTTTGGATGCAAATGATTATACACAGATACAATATATTTGCTGTGAACAATAGCCGTATGCATTTTGTGTACAAATGTTGAGCATACAATATGTGTTAGTATTTCCTGAAGGTAAGCGTGAATGGAGCATCAATGCTTCTTAGACTTACTCTTATGGCAATCAAAGGGCTGTATAGGCACATCCTTCCCAAGAGGCTGTATTGGCAGTCTTTGTAGGTAAATTGGAGAGCAACACACTCATTGCCCTGTCCTAGAAATGAGTATCAACGGAGCATCTTCTATCTCTGGTCTTACATTCTGGACCATCACAGAGCCGTGAAACGGCTTTAACGCATACTCACAGTATTGACTGCTGTCATGCGCAAAAATGCTGGTTACTCTATCGCTACTACGACTTAACAATGAGTGTGAATAGAGTGTCAACAACTTTTGGTCTTGCCTCTTGGATAATCAAATAGCAATGCAATAATGTTTATCTATAATAGAAGTATTGGCCACCTGCATAGGCAATGATGCCAGTGATGATATCACAATTACCTTCTCAAAATGAGCATCAATGGAGTCAAAATAATTTTTGATCTTGGATCTTGCATAATCAAAAGGCTATGTAACTGCTTCAACCCATAATTGAATCATCAGCTGTCTTTATGGGTAAAAATGTTAGTGATGGTGTCGCAACAACATCCACAATATTATCACCAATGGAGCATCACCAGTTTTTGTAGAGTCTCAGTAAGCTACATAGCGTGGGACTGTATTCCATTGTTCCAAAATAGAGTTATCAACTGTCAGTGTCCTCAAGATGTCCTTGTACTCCACTTCACAAACATGCATGCAGTATCTCACAGGTTTGTTACATTTTTCTTACTTGTAGCTCTGGAGTCATTATATAACAACTAGTGTTCAACTTTACTATAAGGTTACTTTTGACAGTCTCACAAGTCAAACTATCCATCTTTCAAATTAATACCACGATGTCAGATTCAAAATCATTAAATACCTCCTTGGTAGAGGTTGGATAGCTTTCAAAAATGAACAAGTCTTTGTTTGTGATTTGAGTAACAATAATTTGTAATGAATATTTGATATGTGGTGTGCTCTAGTGAATGCAGGCTCAAAGCAGTCTATTGCATGGAATGATTTATGACAGACTGCTTTGTGGCGATGCTATTTACACTAAGGAATTGAGAAGACTGTTACATGTAGCATCATATATATCGTTGGTCACAATGCTCTTCCCCATCCATTTGAACATTGTACCAGCTCCATCCGAAAACACTGGCTGGCGGAAGAGCACATCCCAAAGTTGAATGAATAAATTGAGTCAGAAGTTACCAAATTGACTAGTTCAACAGTGGATAACACTGCACTGGCCATACTGGAGAGATAAAGAAGCCGGGGAATTACAATTGTTAGTGGGCAAATTGAATTCATATTTGACATATAGATTTTATCTACATTTACTGAATTGACAAACAAAACACTCCAAACTGGCAGCTAAGAGCTTTCAAACTAGCGATTTTCACTGAAACAACTGGAATCGCTACAGAATGTTAGAATTTGTTTTGCCTCACATTTCATCGAACACTACATCTAACCTGCAGCAACATTGGTTATCTAACGCACTACGAAGCGAGCTGATGCTGTCATCTGCCAGTACACCAAGCAACATTTGCAGGAGGGAATACACATTGCCAGTTGATGTAATTAAGAACCAATTGCCATCAAGAAATAAAGTTAGTTTCGCTTTAGACAGGTGGATATCAACAAACAAATTGACCATAACATTGGTCATTGCTTACTATATTGATGGCAATTAGCCATTCCAAGAAGTAGAACTTGCATTGTATGAGTTTGGTAGACTATTCTTTTCCAATTTCAAAACCTAATTAAAGAATGAAAGATCAAGGGTGAACATGCTAGAGCATGGCTAGCTGCAGATTTGACTGATATTCTTTAATGTTGTGAGCTCACTGACAGCAGTTAACTCCAACATATCCGTCATAACGTTCTCTAAAATTATGACAGGTTTTGCATATTATAATCATCTCTTGAGGCCTTTGCAATCGAGTGGCCAGCATTGTGAAACCACATACCCTGCATGGCATACAGCATTAAGCTTGCTTTATATGCGTTCATGAGTGCTCTGGGTGACGAAAGCCATACCAAGTGTTAGGAATCCCATGAGTGCAATAAGCAATTTGGAGAGAATGAAAGAATGGATCATGGGAAGAGTCAAACAGTTCGAACAGAGAGCAATGCTAGAATCAACAAGCTGTCGGCGATGAAGTCAGGTTTAGCAAAAATAGTTTGGAGAGTAGGTATTTGAGGATATTTTGAATGTCCGGAAACTGATCTTCATGTAACAGCAAATGGTTGCTGTATTGGTTACATTGCAACCTGGTCACCGAAAGGACATCATTTACTGTCCCAATGATAATGTATCAATCGCAGTCCTACTAATTAGAAATGTAAAGACACAGTGAAATTCGAGGGTGGAGTTGCTTAAGTGAGTCCCATAACTCTGAGCATTGACCCACAAGTATCTCACCAATTGCAAATAAAGTGATTTCTGACCACTCCTCATATCACTCGATGAATGGACCATCATCATGTATGCTATGGAAGTTGAACGACATTCCTGGGAGTGGACTCTGTGGATATGGAAAAGGCATATGGTTACTCTGCATCACGTTATCACTGTGTACAGTGACATGTTTGATCATGTGGATGGTGTCATGGGAGCTTTAGCTATGAACAAGACTGAATGGAATGAAGACTTGTACTTTGCTGCCATGTGAGCACGCCAGACGCTGTCAAAAGAGTGTGCTGAAGTGACTCTGACAACGTGAATGCATGTCAATGTAGAAATTAACCTTGTTCCTTTCCGGAAGATGTGATTGTTCAGGACGTGTGACATAGGAATGTATATTAATCGTGAAGACGTAACTTCATGTACTACCCAATACCAGGAGGGCTTTCAGACATATGTGGGGAATGAATTGTGTGCCAAACATTGGCCTTTGCCTGTCATTAAACTCGAAACAATGCTGAGTATCAATCTCGTCAGCTCTGCAATGGCTTCCGAATCTGGTCAATCATCTTATGACTGAAATGACTTGTCCACTGATGATGTAGAATACTGGGCGCCTAATAATGTGGCTGAAACAATGGCCGGAAGAAGTGATCGCACAATATACTCAGTAACTGTGGCAAAGTTCTATTTGGCCACACACATTAGCAAAATGTAAATTGGACCGGAAGCCACACCCGAACCTCCCAGACACTCCGGTAGATCTCACCAGTGCTTCGAAGTACTTCCAAATGCTGCTTGGCCTCCCTGGAGCAAAGCAAAGTGCTCTCAGACTCTGCAAGAGCATTCAGAGGTGCTTCTGAAAGCACCAGCAGTTATGGAGGTGCATTCAGAATGCTCCGATAGTTGACTTTTAGGATTGTCAAATTTTGGAGCGGCTGAGACCCCGGCGCAGGTCTGTGGAAGATACAGGGACAACGAAAACAGACTGAGCGAAGGGGCGTACAGAGATACAGAGATACCGGAGATGGACTAAGCAACGGGGAGTATATTTTTGAGAAACCACCGGGTAGATAGATATCATCTCATTATATGAAATACACAGTTTATCATTTCCAGCTCTTGGTCCCATGCCCTCTTGCTGAGGGTTCATGGATACACGCAATTTGCGCGGTTCGTCATGGCCGGGTACCACTTCATATCCTCTGACCATCTTCCTATGCTCCTCTAGCCCAAATGGCTCTTTCTCACAAATTCCTTTCGGATGCGGTGAGAGCTCCGCCATCTCACCATACCACGATCTTGTGAACTTAAGGATGTAGTTGGAAGCCGTGCTCGAAGGAGTTTGGAGATACATTTGGAGATGGAGTGAACTGAGAGGTGTACTTGAATGCTGTAATCGAGCGAGTTTGGAGATGCACTTGGAGGCCATGATTGTGTGAACGTGGAGGCCATAAGCATGCGAATTTGGAGATGCACTTGGTGGCCATTATCGCGGGAGTTTGGAGATACACTTGGAGGCCGTAATTGTTGGAACTTGGAGGTCGTGATAGAGCGAGTTTGGAGATGCACTTGGAGGCCGTATTGTAGCGAGTTTGGAGATGCAAATGGAGGCCATGATTGTGCGAGTTTGGAGATACACTTGGAGGCCATGATCGATCGAGATTGGAGGTATACTTGGAAGCGGTTGATCTGATTGCAGTCGATCTGGAGGCGGTAGATCTGGAGATAGTAGGTTGGGAGGGAGGCGTGACGGGAGCTTAGACACTATTCATCAGTTAACTAATATTTGTGGTAATGTAGAGAATTGAGTACAACAAAGGTCCGCCGAGAGATGTGGGACATGCTGGGTGCGGGAGACAGTCAAGCAGGGGATGATGCAGTACTCACTGTATGCAGCACTCGGTGTATACTGTACTCGGTTTTCACTAATGATCGTAGCACAGAGAGATAGAGAGGGATGTCATTACTTCATGTTCTTAGGTGATGGTAGAGTTGAGGTGGAGTAGGAGAGCGATAAGAGGAGATGAGGAAATCATCATGGGAAACTGGGACTTAAGAGAATTTCGTGTACCAGTCAATTTACCATCACCGATACAGCAGGTACTAGTCCCAATCTGGAGTGTAATACCATCGATACGAGGTCTTCCCAACCCAATGAGGCTAGTTGTAACCCTGGTTGCTTGTATCCTCCACATCGTTCTCATCTTCATCCCCCACCTCTCTCTTTCTTGTCCCCAACTCTACAATCATCGCAGAACACAAAGTTAACTCATCCCTCTCTATCTCGCCATGTCATGATCATGAATTGGCGCCGAGTATAGCATACACCGAGTACAGCAAACACCGAGTACAGCAAACACTGAGTACCGCATACACCGAAGATTGTTTGCCTTCCCTTCATTCGCATGATTACAAATTGATTATGGAATTTAGTGTCAGCTTCCGGCCTGCCTCTCCATGAAAGCTCAAAGGTAAAGTCACCTTATCACATTCCCACAATTGCAAGTTAACGAACAGATGAAATGAGTCTTAGCACCCGGCGAGCCATCGATCGACTGCCTCTCAGTTCTTGTCAAAACTCGCTCGATTACGGCCTACAAGTGCATCTCCAAATTAGCTTGAGTACAGTCTCCAAACCTGCTCAATCACGGCCTCCAAGTGTGTCTCCAAACTCGCTCGATTGCTACATCCAAGTGCATCTACACACTCGCTTGATCGCTGCCTCCAAGTGCATCTCCAAATTCGCTCGATCACAGCCTCCAAGTACATCTCCAAACTCACCCGATCATGGCCTCCAACTGTATCTCCAAACTCTCTTGATCAGGCATCCAAATTCGCACTACCATGGCATTCTAGTTCATCTACACACTCGGGTGATGACTGCCTCCAAGTGCATCTCCAGATACGCTGGATCATGGCCTCCAAGGGCATCTCCAAACTCGCTCTATCACAGCTTCGGAGTATATCTCTGAGTTCACTCGATCGTCATTTTCAGGTCACCTCAAATTGCTCTCAAGCACCGCCTGCAGCCAGTCTAGATATACCGTGTGTAGATGGGTAGCTATATAGATACATAGATACATAGATGAGAATACAAACTGCATACATGACTTTCAAAAATCGTTGAATGATAACTAGAAGCTATGATTTCCAGGCGCACCAGCGGTGTTCCCAAAGAAGATGATGTTCTTCCCAGACTGCTCTACTGTGATTCGAGGTGCTCCCAGACTTGTCACTGGTGCTCCTAGGTGCTCCCAGGCTTGTCGTTGGCGCTCCTCATTACTCTGAAGGCCAGCAGATATGCCCTTCTATGGTCTGATACTTTCCTGAAATTGACTCATCTAAGTTTACACTCCACATTCTGTTAGACACTCCTTGAGGCTTCCAGTGATTAAAATACATTTTGCTGATGCAGTCTGACATACCACAGAGATAAGGGTAAATTAATCCGAATCTTAGTGAATACCACTCCAACACGATGGAGATTAGCAGTATATCTTGGATACTGGATATCGGCAACTGGTGGGAACGAGAAGAGGACATGCATTCAAAATAGGGTGATCTTTCCAATTTGGCATGCGATATACACACTGTCATACCAGATTCTGTCATATTTCAGGCTAGTTTGTCCCTGGGGCAAGATGTTATTGGCTGGGGGCAGTCAATAAGCATAGGCCAGACTCTGGGAGACAAAGTTGTCATAAGGCAGTAGGCAGTAGCTGATAATGTGAACTTGGCAGGCAATTACCCAGCATTGGATACGATGAATGCTAAGAAAGAATCAGACAAGAAAATTGTGGTGGTGGAATGATAATCGCACAGATGGGCCAAGGTCCACAACTCTTTGGAGATGTGGCAGGGCAGCACAAACTACTGCGCTACACAGCAGGAATCTCGCACTATAAACAAGCAAATGACAGCCGTAGGATACATTTCTAATACTGAAGTGATCTTCAAGCATCCTAGTCAGACATTCAACATGATAGTGGAGCAGCATTCAAATCGTCGGAATGAACACCTGTGCAAACACGTTTGTCTGCGAAAGACCGTCAAGGAGGATGAACCCAAGTATTCAAAGTCCACTGAATGAAATGAATTGACCGCCATCCAGCTGGACGTGATCAGTCTATTGAGCCTGGAAGAGTTTCGGACACCAGAAATTAATTAGACTGGACACAGGACTGGGATAATACAAACGTCACCAAACACAACTGGGAGGCAGACTACAAATCAGTCATGGAGCTAGACAACTGCATTGTGGGTCCCGAAATTGTTGAGTAGTGGGAAGTGAGTGCTGCAATGAATGTCCCTGCATTGATTCTGCTTTTACAGAGGTCACAGGTACTGGTTGAGAATGTGTTAATTACAGTCAATACAAAGAAAACAGGGAAGATTAAGGGGAATAAAAACAAGTAGGACAGAATGTGTCAATGTATTCTCACCAAATTCTCAATGTTGTTTGACCAATAATTTGATTCAGAGACATATTATTCAAGATTATTGTGCAGTTGCATGTGGAGATTTGTTAAGAAACAGAAGTATAGTGGGTAAAATGAATTATTTGGCAAGATGTATAAATTACAATAGAACAAGAGCGACCAGTGCAAGCATATCACTGGCCTCAGCTTTGCCAACTGGTCAAGTCTCAATCATGCAAAAAGGCAATCAATTAGTTCAAATGCTTATGAATTCACTCATCCATGGCGGCAGATTTTGAATTGACATTTCCTTATACCTAACATTATCACATGGTGCATGATTTAGGGTCATTTAATTATGGTAATCAAATAGTGAATTGGTTGCTGTTATGTATAACCAACATATTGGCAGCCTGTATAGTCAAAAGAGATAGCAATATGATCACTGCCCCATTCTGAAAATTAGCGTCAACAAAATGTCAACAATTATTGGCATTGAATCTTGGGTAACCTAAGTGGCAATCAGTTGGAAACATCTGTGAATAAGGTACTGGCTCCCTTCAGATGCTAAACCAATACTGATAGGCTCCCTGCACCATTTTGAAAACGAACGTCAACTGAGTGTCAATGATTTTTGGTTCTGTACTTTCAGCAATCTAATGAACCATTGGTTGCAATCATCCACAACAGCGGTCTTGGCCGCCTTTAGATTCGAAAACAGTAGCAATACACTCCCTGTTTTATCCTGAGAATCAGCATCAACGGAGTGGCAACTATTGTTGGTCTTGCAGCTTTGGACATCTAACTGGTGATTGGTTGAAGATATCTATCGATGCTGTATTGGCCGCCTTTAGACGCAAAAATCATTGCAACACGCTCCCTGCTACATCCTGAACATGAGTATCAATACAGCATCAATTATTTTCAGTCAGGCATCTTGGCTTATCTAAATGTCACTTTGTGACAATAATTTGAATACGAAGTAATTGCAGCGTTTTCAACCAAAACAAAGCATGACATAGATGTTGCCCAATCATGAAAATGTGTGTCAATGGAGTGTCAACAATGTTTTGTTATGTGTATTGGGTGGGATTGGCATTGTGTGGATATGAGTACATAACAGAACTGTTGACTGTCTTTATAGGCAATAATCCAAATATTACAGGACATACACAGATTCCAATACAAATCATATCTCAAATTGCAAAATATGCAAAAAGAAATTATTTGCTGCTGAATATGAAATTTTATCAGGATACTATTATCAAACAGAAAAAACAAGAGCAGTATATGAATCTACAAATCGACTGATGTGGCAGGAAAATCCCTTTCTCACCACCACGGCCAATCAGCTTGGTAGAGGACTGAGCTAAAGTGGGTGTACGGAGATACAGGGATGAAGGGGACAGACTGGGTGACGAGAGTGTAAAGGAAGACAGGGGTTGTGGAGACGGATGGAGTGATGGGGGGTATATATTAGGGATACCCCGGGGTAGATATCTCACATCATCTCATCTCATTATACAACAAATTAAAGTCTCTATCTTTCGAATCTTTTGATCTCCCTTGCTCTGTCAGACACTTTGTGGATCCTCACAACCATGTGGATCCTCACAGCCAGGTAGTATTATACCATCTCACCCTCTTTCTGTGCTTCTTGAGTCAGAACCGCTCTTACTCACGGCTTCCTTTTGGAATGCCTTGAGAGGCGCAGCGGAGTGTTGACAATGGGCTCTCTGTCTTCTACCTCCGCCATTTCACCACAAATGCAGCCCAAAGGCAAATTATGGTTTGGAAAGCTGAGTACGGAATTGTGGGAATGACGCCTACTCACTAATATGGGCAAATGTGGTGAGAAGCAACTAGTGGACGGTACTAACAATGTTGGATTGGAATGCCGGATACGACAAGCTGGGTACATTGACATCGCTAATGAGACAGGCACTGATCCACTACTGGGACGAACACCACAGAAATGGCGCCGATCCAACACCAGACAAAACGCACTGACCTAGCATCAGGATAAACACCTGGGAAATAGCACTGAACTTACATCGGACGAAAGGCACTGACCTTACACCCGGAGGAACACCTACGAAATTGCTCCGAATTAACTCCCGATGAAAGGCACCCACCTCATTTCGGGATGACCGCCATCATCCTAGCACCAGGACAACAGGCACCAACCTAGCACCGGGACATCAGGCACTGACTAAACACCAGGACGAAAGCGACTGATCTCATATTGGGATGACATGCACTGGCCTTGCAGATGGGACAACATGCACCATCCTCATACCAGGATGACTGGCACCGACCTAACACCGGCGCGACATGCACCGACCTGACACAGGGACGACAGGCACCAACCGTATACTGAGACAATTAAGCACAACTGAAAAAACAATGCCAACCCTGCACTAAGAAAGACACTGACCAAGAAGAATACTAACAAAAGGAGTTAAACATGCCGATAAGATTGTCAGAAGTGCTAATCAGGATACTACTAGTCGTAGGGGGAAGTTGCAGGGAATCGAATATGATAGACGACTTTGCAGGAAACTTAGGGAGATGACCGTGAGAGGTGGTGAAACTGCACGAAGAAAGGAACGAAACAAAGAGCTCACCTCAAAATGAGCAGCAATTGACCTAACCCCCCCTTCCAAAACTCACAAACTAACAATTGACCTTAGATCACCAATTACTGCCAATTAACGACCTAATCCACCATCCCACCGCCAAACCATGACACACAAGATGTGAACCGAACAATCCCAATTGACTTCTGCCTCCGGTTCCAGTGGCCATACGGCTTCCTCTGGTGCTGGACCCTCAAGCCAGGCCGGATCTTCCAGCGGCGCTGGATCTTCAGCCAGCGCCTCGCTCAGTCATGCACATGATCAAACGCCATTCATCGAGTTCTTGGCCCTCACCATTGCGAAGGAAAGGATGCAGACGCAACTCCTGAACACCATAGGCGCCCTAGTCTGCGGAGATGTGGACGTCACCAAATTCATCGAGGCATACAAAATCCTCTCCTCTTGTGCCGGGACTGACGTGGCGGCTGAAGATGATGTCACAACTGTCCTGTACTACTGCTCCGGAATGATCCTGGAAACTAAGACGATGATGAACTGATATCTGACAAAGCACAAGGTGCAGTGGAGAGAGGAGCCAAAGAACGCCTTGGGACACCCCGATGGCCGGGTCTACATGTACATGAGATCATACTTTCAGCAACTATGTAGGGATCAGCTGGAATGTGGGAACGTGGGCCTGCAAGTCTTTATCCTCTCCTACGACAACATCAGCTGCATTGGGATCGCCACTGGAGCCTTGGCTGAGTACTCTCAGGTGAAAATGTTGCTCAAAGCCCTCCCATGAGATTTGAGAGCAAAAGCGGAAATAAAACTCGAACTAGATCCCCAACACCCTTCAACGTTCAAATACTACACGCTGCGAAATCATGTCCTCTACAAATGTGCGACCGCAAATCCCCTCGCCCTCCTTGATTTGGAAGGTGCACGTACAGTGCCTGGAGTCTCTCCTTACTCAATGCCAGCTGGCGTTCCACTCCCGCAGATGCCAGTGGTGGTGAACCTTCCGGCAATCCCTAACGAAGAGACCCCAGCACCTGTGCAAGCCACGGAGGACATTCTCAGTGCGAAAGCTGAAAATATGATCGACACAAAGATGGACAATATGATGAAGGTCTTCGAGGGTTGAACCTGCCAGCTGAGGAAAGCAAATGAGGCCAGATACGGATGCTACCACCCTGCCAGGGTGTACGCCATCCGAGCCGATCATCCACCTACACACACACACATGGACTTCCCACCTCCGAATGCGCACACGGGAGCTGCCTACTACCAACCGGGAGCCAATTACCAGCAGTATCCACAGCAAGAATCAGGACCCTGTATCAATTCTGATGAGCTGGGACACATCTGCATCTTCTGTCTCGATGTGCGCACTGACTAGGCAAAAGGGATAGTCCACTCTAATGATTGTGGAAGACTAACGTTGGGGGCAAGAGGAGGAAATGGAGGTGAGATATCCGGATATCAACCAGGGAGAAGGTTATTGTCAATGTGGGAGTATGCCCGGGAGGTTGCTCGACAAGGGCATCAGGGAGTGGGTATAGCCCTTACTGTCGCACCACAATCGCCTCAGCCGCAGCACATTGCAAGATCTGAACAGTTTCAGAGGGCCTGTGCTCAGGTAACTGCGTTTCGCTCAGCGATTATGAGACAGCTGCCAGAAATCGATGGGTACTACTCTGGCCGGTCAACAAGTAAAGAACGCGTGAGAGAAGGTAACGAGTAACATATCGAGGTACATCAGCATAATGTACAGTTTGTCAGAAGTCATAACCCAAGGACTCAGCTTTTCTGAATAGCCACACCGATTCTTCGAGAAGCACCATGAAGCTTCTGAACCGGCTGAATGTACAAAGATGTGCTTCTCAGGTACTCTGGGAGTACTTTCAGCTGCTCCTGAATGCTTCTGAAGTAGCGGAACAGAATATAAGAATATTTTAAAGAGTATGAAGTTGTTTTCAGAATGATTTGAAATCATGCCTTTAAGTTGGCAAAGTTTCAGAGCTGCTGGGACTACGACACTCGTCTCCAAGAAGATTCCATTGCACCTGGAGCCAGACTCTCCGGGTGTGATAATATATAATGTATATATCAAATTGTACAATTTGATAAACTATCTCACAGCTATACACCTGAATCAGGGATTCTAATCTAATTAATATACAGTCCAGTAGGTATCTAAATCGACATGATTATTTACTAGCCGTCCGCTATTGATGCCGCCCAATGCAGCATTTCCCCGCACCGAATGCGCCGGCCAAACTATTGCTCCAACAGGTACAATATGCATCTTATTCGTTTGTTTGACAACCAGGATGAACCCGTCAAAACAATCAGCCCAACAATGCGGATCTTTGTACTTTGTTGAAATCACCACCGTGCATTCGTGGGCTTGAGGACATAATACCCATTGCTGAGTGATCTTGCACCTCTTGGAAATGGTCGATATTGCTTTCCCAGCTGGCAGGCGCTCCTGAAATTGGAGAATCTGATTTGGTGGAGACCAGCTGAAGTATACTACAGGAAAACAAGGAATTCGACCTTGGAAGGTGTTATTAAGGTTATTCTCCTCACTTTGTGTATACTGGACCCAGATGTTATGAGCTTCAGGCATGATCCCTTGGTTGGCATTGGTATATTCTACCTTTCAATCAAGTCCCAGATGCTCAACAGGAGTTGGGTTGTGAAATGGTTGATGGTGATTCAACAGCCCATTCTGGAGTTTTATAAATATACTGTCTATGAGTACATTCTGATCATATCCGAGCATGAGTCCACTAACTTTGTGTCCCAGTCATCATCAATTTGCGGGTGGAATAGCTGTCAAAAGTTGGGAATACCAAAATCTTCTGATGCATTTTGGAGTGAGGTTAATATGATACTTCTGCACACTCCATGGACATGCAGGTCTCTCAAATAATATACCTGCTGTGATACAGGGCGGATAATGCGCTTGTCATGGATTGTTTGGAGACTTCACAGATGGGCTCAGTATGTACTTCGCCATTTATCCGTAGCAGATAGTTGGTTGAAAAAGTTTGCAGAGTCAATATCATACCAGCCTTCAAGTGCAAGATATGACAGTGTCTCCTCCATATAGTCAAGACTGGTAGACCTGTCATTGTGCTTGAGCATCTGTCAAATGTAATTGACTTCGTTGCTAGATAAATATGCCTCTTTCACATTGGCGATATGTAGCCGTTCAGTAATATCAGTGGTAGAATTGTCACCGGAACCCATGCGGCAAATTGACTCTGATATATGGCTTACAAGATGCAACTTTGGATATCCAAAATGTATCAGGCGCTGTTCAATGGTTTTCCAGAGCTGTCTGAATCCTGATTGTCTCCCACCAAGTTTCAAACTCGATCAAAGGGATGGAGAATTCCGTCTTGAACCACTTCTGTTCATTCGAGGTGATGGCATAAATCTGTCTCTCTAGCTGGTTAGTGACACGCTCCATATCAGCCAAGGTCCAGGTTGTTGCTTCTGTCTCAGCATCGAATAGGCAGATCCGAAATTGCAGTCACTTGTCGGCGGTCATGTTTGCTGCCCTGTAAGCCTCGTCTTCGGCAGCAGTTTTCTTTAGGGCAAGTTCTTTGGAGAATTTGCTTCTGGGACCAGTTGGCTTGGTCCCGACATCCGGCAATAGTTGTTGCTCATGACATTGGAATAATTTATCGAAAACCTTGCGTTTAGCGGGTGTCACGTGATGGATTGCACGCTCCAATTGCTCAATTGCCTTCTGACGTTCAGCATCTGACCAAGCGGTTGCCGCTTGTCGGGCTCTGTTCAGGTGCACCTGAAATTGTGTACGTTTTGTTGTGGAAACCGTTTCAGCCCCAAATACAAGGGCCTCCATTGCAGCACGAATCTTATGAATCCATTGTTTGCGTAACTGATGGGATTCCGTTGCCAACAGGTCATCCACAATGGCCTTCGAAGACTTCGACATTTTCTGTTCTCGAAAAATCCCCTTCTTCTGGTATAATCGCTTCAGTGCATCATCTAGTGCTTTGATTGATAGATCTGAGTTATTTTGTTGGCTAACAAGGAGATAGAATTGACATGATGCCCGCACTGCTCCCAGTACCATTTCATCAGAGGCGTTTTCCACGGCAGTTTTCCCGTCATCTTTGGAGCAGTCAAGATTTGGAGCGCAATTCACTGCCAGTGTTCTGATTATTCCACAGATGACTTTACCTTGACAGGTGGCGCTTCTTAATGAATCGAATGGTGGAGTGAAGTACTGGTGGCCTGGATTCTGTGACACTGATGTGAATCGATTCTCAAATTGATTCTTGACGTTCTAGCTTTCAGGTGTTTGAGCAGCCAGTGCAATAAATCTTTAACTAATTCCAGGAGCAGCGGATGCAATTCATCAGGCTGCCAAAGCCAATAGACATTGCAGAGAGGGTATTGCCAGAACTGGTTGCAGATTGGGTGGACATGTAGAGTGTGCAGAGCATCAGTATTACTGTTCTCCAGCAGCTCCGAGTAAATATGCTGGTCTCTGGAGTTATCGAGCAGTCGAAAAGTTGAATACCCTATCGGCGCACCTTCAGGAATTTCACACATCAGGCATGAGCCATATGAGACGTGAGCAACCATGACTTGTTCCAGATAATCCCCAACCAGGGCAGCCAACAGATGGTAACATTGTCACTGGCATCCCTCTGCACGATCCCATTTCAAGCCAAGGCCAGGGATGTCAAGATATCTAAGTTGAGGCAGGACAGTCCCAACTGCGAAATGCCAGGCTTTGTCAATGTACTTGGCACCTTTCAGGGAACATGGAATCAGCCCGCCAAGTATCGAGGCCCGCTATTTTGGTGTGTGGTGGATATCTTTTTGGATATTACGAATTGTGAGATAAAGTGGCCAGGCATGCTGATTGCCCGAAAAATTAGTCAAGTGAGTCTTGTCGGATACACATATGACTGGCACACTTGTCGCTACGGCAGTAAGTTGATACTGTGTATCCCATCACCAACTGCTGGTCTTCATCTTGCTGTGGATTCGATGACCCTCAGAGTCAGCGAGTTGCACCGATTCAAAATTGAGGTGCACCTGAAATGGGAGATGTGCCAAAATGAACTGGATACATTTGAAAATATCCCTGTAGTATCGTGCTCCGAAGATATGTGAGTCATCTTCAATCCGACTGTCATCGCCACAACTGAAATAGAGTTCAAAGTGGAGCTTTCTTGAGGCATCGGCTGAGTGGAATCATTCGATTTTGAAGTTGTCCAGTCCACGCCTGAGATGTTGATCAATCCAGGTTGTCCTCTGTTGGCTAAACCACTGAGCCTGCTAAAAGTCGTGTGCGGACCAAAATGGATGCCATGGATTCCATTGTTCTGAGTACTTTCGATGCTTGTTGTACAATTCAGTAGCTTTACCATATCCTTTCCCCCCCACATTTTCCATTCCAACTACCTGCCTATGATCTTTTGTCTTGGTTGGATCAGGGGTATAGGTGAGATCAGGCTGCTGAGGGTCTATAGGTTCTTCATTGGGAGTATCCTCCAGTGGTGGTGCACTCGGTACATTGTCTAAGGGTATAAAATTAATTGACACCTTGTCGATGGCCATTCAGGTAGACCTACTCTAGTCAAACCACGATGGATCAGGGTAATCCCAGCCGGCAGGTGGTTGAATTCTGTTGGGTAATAGCCCTGCATTGATTGATAATTGGTGATATTGTTGATAGTAAGCTTCCAGTCGGTTCTTGTTGCATAATTTCTTTTTGCAGATAAAGCATTTAACACGTTTCCGGCTAGTGTTGACCATATTTGAACTACACTCAGTATTCTGACCAATCTCGATGATGCTTCAGTGGCTATGGTTTGTTGCTGGATTTCAGCCTCAGGGATATTTGTTTGAAAGCAAGCTAACTCAGGTTAGCGTATCACTTTCAAATCCGCATCACACCCCACCAAATGTAGAGGAGGGGTAAAACAAAGTCACCTCACAATCAGTCTTCTTCACAAACTAGGATAATATCTACTGAATATTATTAGCAGAGAAAGTTTCTTTTGTCATCACTGAGATCAACTTTTAATACTCTTCATCAGGTACTACTAAGATCGGCCTTATCGTATACTACATTATTGCGGCATTGTGCAGATTAGTTCTACCCTCGAGCCTCAAGCCGCGGATAGCATCAGCTCAATACGATGAATGAAAAGATAAGTTGCCTAGCTGGCTGTATGACCGCTTGATGATCACCGAGAACTGATAGGCTAGTAGGAAGTTTTGGTCAATGAGGATCCTAGACCGGTGGGTGGATCCTGAGAAGACAACGAAGTTTGCACAAGGAGATCAAAAGGAAGCAATCACTGTAGCTGCTCAACTAACAGGCCTTATATAACATGAAGTAATAGGTCATATACATAGATTTTGAGTGTAAGATGTCTAGTCAGGCTAACCTTCCAACCGGATATAGTTTGTATTGGTTGCCTGGAGATATCATGTCGAATCCCTTCTATGACCTTTACAGTCATGAACCAAACAAAGGTGAGCTTCAATCGAAGCTCCTAGTATACGAATTGGAGCATATATCAATGAAAGGCAGGATGTGTGTGATTATGATTTCTTTTTCTCAGCCGGGTTTCATGGATCAAAGGTGCAGTGAAACACCATAGTTCGTGACAAATCAGATGGATATAAGAGACCTTCATTCCACCGAAGGTCACTGCTACCTTCACTATTCGCAACTATACCAGGCTTCTTTCGAAATCACCAATTAAATCGATAATTGGTTTACGATCATCTTTTGTTCACCCAATATGGCTCCAACGGGTGGGTTGTTTGGCTCACAGCAACACCCAGAGGACAATGTGGGAGCATCACACAATCATGCTGGAAATACACCATGCAAAGACACTCAATTTGGGCAACCCCCAAATCAAATTCATTCTCCACCGGGGTATTGTTACCAGCCTTCGCAGCCTCCATTTCAAGGCGCTCCCCAGTTTTACAACCCTGCCTCACTCAACATAACACCAAGCTTGCAACCAAGCTCTGGTGGTGCAACTCAAGGATATCAGTGTTATGGGCCATCGTTGCAAGGATACAACTTCCCCCAAGGTGGCGATGGTTGACCTCAAATGATCCCCCCTCAGCAATTCACCGGACAGGGGCCGTGATCTCCAGGCGCACTTCGAGTGCCTCCAGCACAAGCTGGAAACAATCCAGTCAATGGGCTGACATTGTCCTCCTCTACTCCACACGGACAAATTCCCGGCGCACCTGGGAGACCTCCCATTAGCCTCCCTTCGAAACGATTTCAGCCGGCAGCAGAACCTCGCCAGACAGATGTGGTAAGGATTTCGGATTTGCCCCCATCACCATAGATTTCTTATCATGAATTGGATGCAGATGCTGAGAACAATGATTCGTCGGACTTGGGCGGGGCTGCAGGCCATGCCCTGATTAGCTTGAAGCAAACAGAATTCTCCTTGAAGCAATTTGCCAAAAGGATGGGGCAGCCCAACTTTAGTGCCTTGAACAAGTGGAAGGAAGTATGGGTGGCTGGGTTTCTCGACAAGAAGCATCAGTCCATCATTCCGGGACAGAACCGTTTGAAACTGTTGCTGAGCTGGACCCCTGCACTGGGTGTTGGCGGTGTGAGATGTTTTGGAGACTTTTGAGATCTGGCTGCCTTTGGAAGATTTTGATAATGCCGAATGGATTTGGTGGCAATGGGGGGAGATGTTTTTGAAGAAATGTCCAAGTGAGATTTGGAATGCAAGAAAGAAGGGAAGGTGAGGCAACAAGCGACTGGCAACTGATTTGGGACAGCGCACGGGCAAAAACGCGACAGGTAACGTCGCAGAGTTGCCAAATACAACTTTCATGGATGTAATTTGTCCAGTGCCAAATGGCAACAATGACTCAACATCCAGCATGCAATTCCAAGCTTCGTACACAGATTTTAGGCATTCGGAGGAGCTGATTGATTTCACCAAAAAGAATTGTACCCCGAAAGAACCATACTGTCTGACTGAGTTATACAAATGCAACTTGACGTAGGAAGAATTGGATGAAGAGTATATGGGATTATACGCACCTGGGCAAATGATGAATGTCCCTCTATATGGTCATATATCATACAACAGTACCCTTTGGAATGCCTTCAAGTTGAAACTGGAACACAATGTTAAACTATTTTGTGTACAAATGCAGGCAGCGACAGGGAAAGATATTGCAGTGCACGTAATGAGACCGGCAAAGGTAATTCCCACTAGCCTTGTTCCGGTGAGTTATGCCCACTGATAATCAGTATACTTATACTTCAGAGGGATCCAATGAAAATGCAAGAGTGGTGGATGAGAAGGCAGGTGGCAAAGAGATTGATAGTATTAATGTAAGTTCTGATTGAGTGAATAGAATTGATTATATTCCACATATTATTGGGTCCAAATGCTTGTCTGTGAAATACCTATCATCGCGATGAAGTTCAGGAGAGCCGGAGTATTAGCCCATCTGCCCAACTTAACTCGGAGGCACTGGAAGAGATCATTGAGGACGAAAAGAATACCGACCAAGATGCAACAGGGGTTCAGGAACAAGTGGAGGATGGCGAGAAGATCCTCGATCCAGAAAATACCAGTTCAGCATTGAGCACTGTTCTCAACACAGTCAACAACGAATTTGAACTTGAGTGTCTTGATGAGGCAGTCAGGCTGCTGACTATCCATCCTATTCGCCAATCAACAGATGACCATGTTCCAGGCCACAAGTATTCAATTCCAGACCTGCCTGGAACTAAGTTTCTGGCGGACCAGGTTTGGCCCATCTGGTTCATTGCGAGGAGATGGGTTTTGGATGCTGATATGCCAGGAGCACTGGTGGCGGATGAAATGGGTCGTGGAAAGACTTTCACCTTGGTTGCAGCGGCAATGCTTTGTAAATTGGTGACTGAGAAAGTTGCAATGGGTTTCCCACTGTCTATTGTATGGGTGACTACCATTGAAGGGTGGGCAATTTTGGCAGACAACGACATTCCCGGCATTGTCGGTGAAGTGTGGGCATGGTATCTGCTTCAGAGATTGAATTCTGTGCCCTGCGACCTGTTGGAGATCAAGACAACACCGCCTCACGGACATCCCGCACTTATATCAGCCCATGAGCCAATCTTGGTGGTAACAATGCCTGGGGTTGCAGTGACCTTGAAGACTGTCACCCACGAGATCACACATGGAACCGATTTCAAACTCGTCAACTTGTTGCACCCCTAAAAGGTGAATCTCAACTACGACAATCTGAACACCAGTACTGATGATTCGGAAAACCGATGGAATATCCACCTTGTGTCGTATGATACCTTAACATCCAGAGCAAAAGGATCAAACAATGGCCGACTCTTACACGGTTCCTAGAGTTTTGGGATTTTTGATGAGTTTCATCGGTATAGAACGAGAAATAGTATGGGCTGGCAAATTGCGACAAATGCGAGCATTGGATTCAAACTTCAAGTCTCTGCAACTCCGCGATTCCATTCACTGTATGACTGGTGTTTTCGGACAATGTGGCTGGTTTCAGGTGCGCGTGAAGATCAAGAGGACGAGACTGTGATGGAAATGCACGGCGCCAATGCACTGTATTCTGCAGTTAAGAGTTTGATGCATGCCATCCGGACTAAAGACGAGGACGCTCAACAGGATGCAGCACACCGGATGATCCAAATAGCCAAGCCCTGGATGATGAGGAGGTGGTCAGAATTGAAACTTAACAATGGGAAGCCACTTGTTTGGATAGCGAATGGGAATGCACACCTTGTTGATCTCAAATTGAATGAGGACGAGCAAGCTAAACTAAAGATTCTCGTGGAGAGATACACTTCACGGGGTAGCTCTGGAGTGTGGAGGGTTCATAGATAGCGCCTGGTATGTTTCTCATTGGTATTGGGAGACACCAAGGAACAGAATGACATTTCAGGACAATGGCATGATGAATGGCCACTTGATACTTGGGTGGATTATTCAATTTTCCGATGGCTGAGAGATACATTTCTGCCAATGCTGGTCAATGAATCTGCGGAGTATTCTGAGCCTGACAAAGTCGAAGCACCAAATGAGGCACTGCTGAATGAACCCGAAAGTCTTAAATGCACCTTGCCACATACACCACCTCCTCCTCAAAAGGCGGTGCTATCTTGTCCTCTGCCAGGCCAAGTTCGTCATTTGAAGTGGTGGCTCACTATGTTTTCTGCGGACAATTTGGATATATTCTGCATGTTTGCGGAAATGGGCAACAATGAGCGCACAGAAATGCAGCTCAAATTCCAAGATTCGCCAAATCCCTCTGTGTTTGTAACTACACCCAAAGTGGGTGGGACAGGCCTAAATCTCACAGCAGCAAACCATGCGGTAATAACTCAGACTTTCTGGGAATTATATCAGCAGCGCCAGGCATGTGCACGGGTTGTCTGACTGCGGCAAAATAGAGTTCCACAAACATGGGTACTGAACACTGGACCAAATGGTTATGCTAATAGAGCGAGTAATCTCTACCAGCCCTCTGGAGTGGCTCAAATGAGAGTCCTGCATGGTCTGATGAACCGACCAAACATCACGACGACTATGATATACCTGATTCTGAAGTGTCGTCGGGACCATACGAAGCAGCTGATGGATCATGGAGACTTTATCCCATCAGATGGTGAAGATGAACGATAACTATCTGGGCAGTGAAATCATGATACGACTCTTTGATCATTCAAGCAACAAAATGTCACTGACTGATGGAAAATTGGCAAATTAAATGGAGAATATAGCGCAAATGAGCAGTCCAGGAGTATTGATTAGTGTTCAATTCGATTTTGTGTCAGATGATTATAGTGATGAATATGAGATGATGGCAATGGTAAACTGATATTGGGTAAACTGAATCATAGCCTCATTTGGATGAACCCATATGGGATGAAAAGCAGGTGCACTAGTGTAATGGTGGACCAATTGAAACTCAGTGCTACCATATAATTCTCTGTGTGGGAATCTGTTGAGCTGCAGTCACTGCTCATCAAGATTATATATTGTCAGTTGAATTGTGATTCCGAAATCTGCAAACGAGATCTGTGTTTTCAGGTGTGCGTGAACTTCCAAGTTTGATTCCAGTTCTTTGTTGCTTGTTAATTTCAGGTACACCAGATACTAGAGTCATGAAAGAATTTGGGATATTCACTGAATCTTCATTGTTGAATAATTTACAGTCAATTGCACAAGAGAATTGCTCTCAACTTTTCAACTCTCCTGAGATAGATCCAGTACAGTATATCTGTAATCTTCCAGGGGTAGACAGACTGTCTAAGCAATATCGAGTTGCTGTATCGTATCCTGAGACACGGCTCGCGTATTCCAGGCTTACCCCAGGAATACAGCCGAGTATTTTCTGCCTCAGGAATGAAGTTTAGGCACACCTCAAATCCACTCTCCTGTTGAGGTTGATGGTTTCAGATTTGACGCTGCACGCATATTCTATTCACAGGCCAATTTTGACCAGCAGCCACTCATTGTTAACCTATGATCCTACTCCAGGCACGCCTCTGAACTGTGTATACCCACTTCGCATTGCCCTTGAACAATTCATTTTGCTCCATTCGAAGCATATCTTCTCCTTCCTGAATTCTTTGAGTCTGGGGCTGCTAGCACACACAGAGTGTCATCTTTCAGACACTAAACTTTTAGGTACAGGCGCGGCTCATTCCGCTAGGCCTAAGCAAAGATGTAAATCTATGCTTGATCAGTATATGAAGGCCGCCGCTTAATTGCCATAACTGTCACACTCAGTGTCAACCTATCCATTGCAGGAAGGTATCCGCCCCACGCGTACCGTAGATGCACAGCCCTGGGCATTATGTATCGACACCTAACTGGACTTTGACTGAGAAGTATGTTCAGACCCTACATTTCCAGGATCCTAAAATAGCTTCTGTCATTTGTGCTCCATAATTGAGCTACAGCTTGAGAGAGTGAACCTCAAAGGAAAGTTTCTGCTCAGCGATTCTGCAGATGACCGGTAAACCCCGCTCACTTGTATACCACACTTCCTCGAATAGGCTTAAATTCACAACGCTTCCAATGCAGAAGTAACTACATTTTGACTAACTTGTATGTTTGCGCTGCCAGAAACCCATATTGTAATATAAATTATGAACCGATTTCGATCAACAAAGCTCGAAGAGATAGAATCTGAATGCCAGTTTGTGCTCAATGGCACAATCGGTGACTGGCAAGCTCATGCCCACCGCATATCTTGAATACCTGAAGTCTGTGACAAATCATAAATAGAAAACATATCATTTCAGCCAATGTCCAATCCCAAGAGTACATGAAGTACAAATCGTGGTGAAAGCTCGAGTTAAGAAAAGGCAGTTTCTGAGATCACAATTAACTGTCAATGTCAGGCGAGCCTACAATCCCAGCCATTAAATTAGGTTGAATCCTGCATGCAGATTCAATGCTCCCTGAACCTCAATTGGCCAGAACAGAATGCTGTTATTGGTCTTTCCGTTGTCAGATGAAGCCTCATGACGCATTCATCTCGTTTTTACAAGATATTATGCGCAACATCCTAATGTGAGTGACAAGTAATGACCCATTCACTAGCAATGTTGGCATTGACGACAACTGGAATCGATTAGATTGCCCCTGAATCTTCATCGTACTTTTACCATTCTTTCTCTATGTTGAATGTCGCCTGTGTAATCCCAAATCCTCTGTCTTGACTTACACTTACTGCGTACATATTGTGATTCAGCAGACTCAGACCGCTGAAAGTGAAGTTCTGCACACGACATTGCCTAATTGACCACTGACAATGCTGCAGAATCCTAAAACAACAGAATATCATGATAATAGGGTGTCCTTCCGACTGGTATACTGCATTCAGAGATTCATATTTATCCACTATCAGCAACAGCCTCAGTGTGAACCCATTTAACTTCAACTGTTGCCATTCACCAAGGTCCCAACTCTATCCTCTGTCCAAGTTCTGCAAGAATCTTCAACACACCGACAATTCTGTGCCACACGGTCACCACTCATATGCTCAAACTAGAGGCATACTGAACTACTTTCGGTGAAGTCATATGCAGGGGCGATCATGATCAACCCATTTCTCAGTTTCCCATGTCCAGGTCCTGAGAGTTAGTTAGCGATACAACCAGGTTAATATCTCGAGTTCTTCAGGTGCGTCTTGTTCAATTCTAGCTATGTTGGCTTAAACCAACCACCAATTTTTGCATCAATAGCGTACTTGGATATGAGTGCTGACATGTGGGAATTGGGGGCATGAAGCATCCATCTAATCTGGTGCACCTGACGCTGCCTAAATCCCAAGAAAGAACTATGATCAGCAATTTAGATATAAACCGCCGACGTATCTTCTGGACTCTTTCCAGGGACATCTCGAATTGCATCTTGCTGGACTGCATGTTACTTTGTTGCCCTGGTTTCCCGTTATTCTATTAAACTTTGTACTATATTTTCCCATATACACTTCCCTCTACATTCCCAACTTCACTTCCTCAAACATGGAACCTACGGCCAGCCAGGTGAGGAATAACTATTCACAGAAGAATTAAGAAGCACACCTTGAGAGAGCACTTGCACGTGCATTGCAGAAGACAGCCAATCTTCATTGCCAATTAAATGTTTGAACATCCAACCCAGCCTTCCAGTATAGTGTTGGAGTTAGCTAGTGTCCATGGTATAACTCTGATTAAGCAGGATGATGACGATACCGATCGGGACATTAGCAATGACGAAAGTGAAGATCTTGGAGAGTGTACCTTGTCATCCGATATCGAAGAAGACTTTTTGGACATCCGGCAAGAGGTCCTACAACTAGATCAGGCGCACCGTGATACAACAATATGAACGACAAGGGTTCCACTGCCAAAGACACGGAGCCGTGCAGATACTGTCATTGCCCGCCCTCCACTTCCAAATCTACGACATCCAGCCGAGCTGATAGCACCACCATTGTTGAAGCTCCAAAAGTCAGTCATCAACATATCACGCGAGTCTGACGTGGTACAGGCGCTCCCGCTCCCCAAGGCCTCTGGAGACCAGAATGTTCCTCAACTAAAGGCCGGTGGAGATTACAACGGTTCTCGACACCAAAAGGCTACTTTTGAGATAGTGAAAGGGTTCATGCAGGCAATCGTATTCACAAAGACTCCCGGGCCTATGATTTCCGATGAAAAGTACTCGATGGTTGATGAAGCTTGGAAACTAGCCTTTAAAGCCCAGGATCGTCAGCGGGCATTAGCAGGTGCTCCTATAGGTACTCCAGCTATCTGTCAATAGCCCGGTGGTCCATCTCCTTAAATCGATCTGCAAATCCGAGAAGCTGTAAGTGTAAATTGTGTTTTCTGCTCCTCGATTAGACTTATGATGATACTAAACCCCCAAAAATGCATTGTCAAAACTAAAGATTAGTACCATTCGAGGGGGCTTGGCAGATAAAGCTCGTCCAACTATTGTCCATAATTACCGGTTGGATTTAGGATAAGAGACTGAGCTACCAATCGAAATTAAGGCGCTCCTGTTTGACGATTCGTATCTCTCGAACGTCATCCATGATAAGAAGTGTTGGTTCACGCGGATGGAAGTGCTTGACTCAATCTACAATCAGTTTTTCTTCACCGCCAATAGCTTGGGGCATCAACTGACCACATCGCAGTTCTTTCAACCCCTAATACCGCAGGCATTAGCGCATGTCGCCACGGCTATCCATTGTGCGCTGTGCAAGTATGCCTGTGGAAAGGAGGTTACAGTTATGTTTTCTCAAGATGAAAATCAAGGTATATTTTGCCATTCCGCGGTGATAGATTGCATTTCTGCCGAAGCTATTGCACTCATCAAATTCAAATTACACATGGTGGGGCTGCTTCATACAACCCCCCCAATGGTGCTCGTCCTCTATAATAGGCGCTCTTTAATCCCCGACGGAGCTCTTCAATCCATGTTGGCGCACCAAAATCCCATCAGCCATCTTCAGTCTGGATTGGTGCTTCGATATTTCATTCAGCGCTACATATTGCCTTTTCTGTCCATGCTACTCCTCGAGGATGGGCGCTCCTCAATTCCCTCCTCAACTTTGACTAGGAGCGCCTCTATTTCATTCCAGAGACTTTACCTCCCTTGCTGTTCGGCGCTGATCGGCATGAAGGGGCTGCTCCACTGCATTACATCAGCAAAATGTAAATCGGTCCGGAAGCCACACGCAAACCTCCCAGACACTCCGGCAGATCTCACCGGTGCTCGCATGTAATTCCAGGTGCTCCCAGGGCCTCTTGGAGCTAAGCAAAGTGCTCTCAAACTCTGCAAGAGTAATCTCAGGTGATCTTGAAAGCACCTGCAGTTATGGAGGTGCATTCAGGATGCTACGAGATTTGACTTATAGAATAGTCAAATTTTGGAGCTGCAAAGACCTCTGCGCAGGTCTGCGGTGGACGTACTGCCGTATTCTGACAGTGGTGGTTCTTGGGGTTCCATAACCACAAGGCGTTTTGTGTATCAGATTCATCTTTGTTACAGTCACAACATTCGCTGCATTACAATATGGCATGTATTATCTATCTAAGTCTCTCTATATATATACATACGGCCAATCTGGCGACAGATGGTGCTGGAGCGTAATCACAGGAGCACCTGGAGACTCTGATTGAGAAAACTTAGACATGCACTTGGAGGCCGTGATCGTGTGATCTGGGAGATGTACTTGAAGGCCGCGATTGAGCGAGTTTGGAGATGCACTTGGGGGCCGAGATCAAGTTGAACTCAGAGATGCACTTGGAGGCCGTGATCGTGTGAGTTGGGAGATGCATTTGGAGGCCGAGATTGAGTAACTGAGAGATGTACTTGGAGGCCATGATCGAGCAAGTTTGGAGATAGACTCGGAGACCGAGATCGAGTTGAACTCAAAGATGCACTTGGAGGCCATAATCAAGCGAGTTAGGGGATGTATGTAGAGGCCGAGATCCTGTAACTGAGAGACATGCTTGGAGGCGATGATCAAGCGGGTTTGGAGATGCATTTGGAGGCCGAGATTGAGTAACTCAGAGAAGCACTTGGAGGCCGTGATCAAGAGAGTTTGGAGATACACTTGGAGTCTGAGATCAAATTGAACTCAGAGATGTACTTGGAGGACGTAATCGAGCGAGTTTGGAGATGCACTGGAAGGCCATCATCGTGCGAACTTGGAGGCCGTGATCGGTCGGGTTTGGAGATGCAATTGGAGGTCAGGATCAAGTGAACTCAGAGATGCACTTGTAGGCTGTAATCGAGTGAGTTTGGAGATGCACTTGGAGGCCGGAATCAAGTTGAACTCAGAGATGCACTCTGAGGCCATGATCGAGCTAGTTAGGAGATGCACTTGGAGGCCGAGATCTTGTAACTCAGAGATGCACTTGGGGGCCATGATCGAGGAAGTTTGGAGATGCACTTGGAGGCCATGATCGATCGAAATTTGAGGAGTACTTGGAGGTGGTTGAGCTGGAGGCGGTAGATCGGTAGGGAGGTGCGACAGCAGCTGATACTCTATTCATTGGTTCACTCATAATCGTGGGAATATAGAGAGTTGAGTACCATATGGTCCGCCGAGAGATGAGAGACTGGCTGGGAGTTGGAGACAGTTGATATTGGGATGATCCAGTACTCACTGTATGCAGTACTCAGTGTATACAGTACTCGGTATACGCTGTACTCAGTGTTAACTCATGATCATTGTGTGGAGAGATAGATAGGGATGACTTAACTTCATGTTCTGAGGTGATGGTAGAGAAAGAGAGAGATGAGAGGACATGGGGGATATCATCATTATAAACTGGAACTTCAGAGAATTTCGTGTGCGAGCCAATTTACCATTCCTGATAGGGCAGGTACTACTCCTGATTCGGTGGGTAAAAACACCAACACGAGGTCTTCTAAACCCAATCAGGCAAGTCAGACCCCTGACTTTTCATATCCGCTCGTATCCTCTGTGTCATTCCCATCTTCATCCCCCATCTCTCTTTCTTTACCATCATCGCAGAACACAAAGTTAAGTCATCCCTCTCTATCTGTCCATGCCATGATCTTGAGTTAACACTGAGTATAGCATACACCGAGCACAGTATACACCGAGTACAGCATACACCGAGTACTGCATCCACCCACGATTGTCTGCTTTCTCTTTATTCTCATGATTACGAGTTGACCCCTGAATGTAGCTTCAGCTTCCGGCATGCATCCCTTCAAGATCGACCTCTGCCAGCCAGCTCCCCACGACAGCTCAAAGTTAAAGTCACCTCATTACATTCCCACGGATGCGATTTAACTAACTGATGGATAGAGTCGCAGCACCCGGCGCACCTCCCTTCACGATCGACCGCCACCAGCCAGCTATCCATGAGAGCTCAAAGGTAAAGTCACCTCATCACATTCCCACGGTTGCGAGTTAACTAACTAACTGATGGATAGAGTTGCAGCACCCGGCGCGCCATCTATCAACCTCCTCCATGTACTCCTTCAATCTTGCTTGATCATGGCCTCCAAGTGCATCTTCAAACTTGCTTTATCACGGCCTCCAAGTGCATCTCTGAGTTCACTCAATCATGGCCTCCAAGTGCATCACCAAACTCGACCGATCACGGCCTCCAAGTTCACACGATCATGGCCTCCAAGTGCATCTCCAAACTCGCTCGATCGCGGCCTCCAAGTACATCTCCCAGTTCACACGATCACAGCCTCCAGGTGCATCTCTGAGTTCACTCGATCAAGGCCACCCAGTGTATCTCCAAACTCGCTCAATCACGGCCTCCAAGTGCATCTCTCAGTTACAAGATCACGGCCTCCAAGTGCATCTCTGAGTTACACGATCACGGCCCCCAAGTGCATCTCCGCTCGATCATGCCCTCCAAGTGCATCTCAAACTCATTCAATTACAGCCTCCAGGTGTATCTCTGAGTTGCACGATTTCAGCCTCCAAGTGCATCTCCAAACTCGCTCGATCACATCCTCCAAGTGCATCTCTAAGTTCACATAATAACTGCCTCCAAGTGTATCTCTGAGTTCACTCGATCGTCATCTTCAGGCGCACCTTGAATTGCTCTCAAGCCAGTTCAGATATCGCGTGTATTGCTGGGTAGCTGTATAGGTACATAGATACACAGATGAGAAGACAAATGGAATACATGAATTTTAAAAATCGTTGCACGATAAGTAGTAGCTATGATTTCCAGGCGCACCCGCAGCGTTTCCAAAGAAGATGTTTTTTCTTCCGGACTGCTGTACAGTGATTCGAGGTGCTCCCAGGCTTGTCGCAGGCACTCCCACGCTTGTCGTCGGCGCTCCCAGGTGCTACATGGTGCACCTGAAGGCCACTGCGTTGGTCCAGTCAACTCTGGGATTTGACCACCCTGTAATTCTGGTGCGACAACTCTCAGACACTCCCAGTGACATAATTACATTTTGCTGATGTGGTGCTCCTTAATCCCCGTCGGCACTCCTTCGCCTGGATTTGCGCTCCTCAATTTCATTCTGCATCACCATCTGCACTCCCCTTGACCACCTCACACGACATCAAGAACTCCTCCTTTCCAGGTGGTGCACCTCTTTTTCCCCGAATTCATCATATTGTCTTTCAAACTCCATTTTGATTGACCGCCAGCTAACCTCAATTCCAATCCTTTTGGATATCACAAATTGAGCCAAACGACATTGGAATTTACTTACACCCACTCGCCAGTCCCGGATCATTTAATAATATACGGAGCGCCTCTAGCTTCTTTGCGCCGTTGATGAAATGCGTGTTCCTGCCTTTGTCGGCCCTGATGAAATGGGAGATTTGATGGATAACATTGAGGCTATGTTCGATTGATATCATTCCAATTGCTTAGTCGGGTTAATGATTCGGTTTTACCTACTATTATTGTTGAATCACTGGCCATTTTCTTTGGTGCTTCCTTAATGTAGCGATGCAATCAATAGAATGTTGATGAGATGCTGGGTACTGTAGTATGATTTAGAGGTTGATAATGAACAATAATCTATGCATCATACGTGGAGGGTTTTCTTATTCCTCATGTACATCCGGAGAATCTCAGATAACACCTGCAGTCCTTGGAATGAATATTCATAAGAACCCAGCATCTCTCAGAGTTAGTTTGGGAATCCAGCATTGGTTGGGCAATAGTCCCAGGTGCTCCCATGGCGCTCCTGTACCAGTCATCAGAGATCCCAGTTACTCCAAAGGCCAGCCGGAATGGCCTCTTAGACTCTGATACTCTCCTGAAATTGACGCTTCTAAGTTTACATTCCATATCCTCTCAGACACTCCTGGAGGCTCCCAGCGACTAAAATACATTTTGCTGATGCTGTAAGCATTGATCAGTGATATCTCTAGTTTGTTCATTGATGTCAACCCATCCAAAGCTACACTAACTTTATTGTATGATGGCAATTACTTTATATTTGCATTCACCATATGTGTGCATTCCCTTTAGCCCATATTGCTAAGGGTGGTGGTGGCAGATGGTTGCAAGAGCTCGCTTTGTCATCTCCGATATGACCATCGTAGCTTGAGTTTTGATATCCTGCTCCAAGGAATCTGAGTCAAAACAAATCCTAATAGGAGGATGTAATTCCAGCTGTTGATAAATTCAGAAGTTACAATGTCCTCAGCTGCCAGTCTGAAGCAATTTGTCTGTCAATTCGGTTAATATGGATCAAACCGGAACGTCAAATATGAATTTCTTTTGGAACTTAGAACTTCTATTACTCCACTTTGTTGCCACATCAGGATGGCCACAGCTGTTTCATTGATTATTCAACTGGACATTATTGTAACTTCCAACTCTGTTGATTCATTTTACGTTGCAAAGTAAGCTTCTGCCTGCAACTGTTTCCTGATTCAGCTGATCCCATGTTTAGATGGAGTGTGAAGAACTTAATGCCAGAGGATTCCTATGATGCCACGGCTGCCAGTCTCCTCAACTCCGCAGTGTGAATCAAGACACCAGCAAGGAGCAGATCTAGAATTATTCCAAATAATGGGATGTTTCGATTTTATATTCACTGAAGCCCACCTAGTGTCTTGTATGATTTGCAAAGATAGGACTCTCAAATTACCAATAAGGGCAAGTCCATTTTTGGGAAGAGATCATGATTTATACAAAGAAAGTATATAATGACCTTAACTCAATCATCATACTAGGAATTCAAATGCTAGGACATTGAACTTCAAGGACTGTCAAAAGTGACACTATAGTAAAGTAAGAAGCTGGTTCTTAATCATTGATTCTAGTGCTAGAAACAGAAGAAAGTCAGATCTGGCAGACATTGAAAGTATAGTATTGTAGTTGTATACAAAGACATAGTGAAACGACTGACCATTTAGAATTCTATTTAGGAAAGTCAAGTGCAGTTCGTTGCTGTATAGCTACTGGAGTCTCCACAAATACTGTTGATGCTCTGTGGAAGATCAATTTTACGAGGCAGACACAATAGCATCACTTGCATTTTGGCAATGATATGAGACTGATTCAATCATTATTGATTAATGTTGTTCCATAGCACTTAGATAATCCAAGGTGCAAAACCAAAAATCTTTGATGCTTGGTTGATGCTACTTTTTAGAATGTAGTAGCGATATCATCAGTTGCATTTTTGCGCATAAAATTGGCCAATACATTAATGATGGGTTAATGGTATTACATATTGATTTGATTATTCATGATGCGTGAATAAAAATTGTTGATACTCATTTTCAGCAGGTAGCAGTGAAATCATTACTTGTATTTTTACACTCAAAGGCGACCAATACCTTGATTAAGAGTTGATGCCATTGCATTGCTCTTTGACTATCCAATATGCAAGACCAGGAATGGTTGACGCTCCAATAACACTGGGTTTTGGGAAATTGTTGCAATGTCATTCTGACCACTGTTACCCATATAGGGAGCCAACACATTGATTATAGAACTATGTTATATGCACAGCATTTTGTGTATCTCTGGAGAACGAATAAAAATCATGGATGCTCTGTTGACGCTCTATGTCAGGAGGCAGTGGCGATGATGTTAATAGCAATTTTGGCTGCAATGGGGGCCAATCATTTGATTATGTGCCATAGAGTTGAAGTTTTTTTGTTATTATCAGACACTCAAGAACAGAAATTACTGATGTATCGCTGACACAGATTTCTAGGATGGGGCAACAAGCATGTAACTTTCCTTATTATATACAAAAATGACTAATACTGTCACTTTTAAACAATGTGACCAAGTCGCCCTCTAATTCCAAACAATGTAAGACTTTGAATTGTTGACACTCCATTGATGTTCTTCTTGATGCTATACTAACAGTCATTTGATTGTCATCAATTATAAGCAAAAAAGCATACTGTTGCAATTGGCAGCCAGAATATCATTCCAATGTTTAAACATCTGCATCGAAAGCTTGGATGCCTGTTTAAATCTGATCCACTACTGGGCAGATTACCCCAGCAATAAATAACATATTCCTGTCAGGTTGCAGTTCTTGTAGCCAGCAATTAACTGCATGTCGATCCATGTGTTAGTTTTTGATATATATAGCCCGGCTTCGTCAACTTTCCGAATACATCTCATTGTCCTGGATTTTGACGACCAAATTGAAGCTATTTTCAAATTCTGGAGTATGTGCACCAGGACTGTGGAGAGGATCATACAGTTAGATGAATGAACAAATGCAGCATGATGGTTGTCATTTATCCAGGTTCACATTGCTTTTTGACCTCTCCCGCTATGCCTTGTTTGATATCTCTGACTTATAGTTTGCTAGTAAATGTGTCTCCAATTTGGTTTTCGCTGTCTGACTGAACCATACCAGACTAGACAATTTCCAGTGCATTGGTTATCAATCAACGTGATTTGGAGTCCAAATCTTTCTTATGGCCCATCCAACTCTTGCAATTGCACAGACAAATTATCATGTCTCAGAATTTGGTCATTGAAATCGAGATAATGCTCACATGTAGCAAAATAAGTATACACATTGCATTTCCAAGAGATACATCATGAAACATTGCAGCTTACTTATATACTCCACTGGTGACATAGAAGCCATCACCATTACTTTGTCAGAATCTGATTTCTACATGGTAATCAGCTCAGGAAGCTATATGCTATATTACATACTTATGTGATAAACAGGTATAGATTCCTTAATCAGTAATGAATTGGGTGCTTTGTCGCGTGGGACAGAACACATGTGATTCTTTGACTGGAGATTTTGGGAACCTAGCCTCAGATGACTATTTCCAAGTCGAGCAGTCCCTTACAGCATTTGCGCTTCTCCGGGGATCCTATCAAGAGTCTCCACAGGCCCAGGAAATGCTGCTGGTGTAGATGTTGCTGCACTGTCTGCCGTTTGGGGTTGAGTAACTGCTGCAAGCTGCAAATTTGCCATCCCGTACTTCTGATCACTCTTATGGAAGTAGTCTGCTGCATCTGGACAGTCAACTTGTGGCAAGTCTTCACTCTTCATCTGCTATGCCGAATACTCTCTTTTCAATGATGTACTGTGTTGGAGATTGTTCCCATCACACAGCCAGATTTTTTATGTTCATTCAGCTTGCCCAGCGCTGCATCTTCTTTATCATTATGAACATCTTCCCCATCCTCCCTAGCATTAGAACTTGCATAATAGCTCAGACTATCTCCAATCGTGTTCAACATCTCCTCACATGTTGTTTTAGGCTGTCTGGTTGTCAATCCCACCTGTTCAACATTTCTTGGAATGTCCTGCTCCTGCTTAATTGCTGTCACTCCATCTCGCACTCACTTTCTTGCGACAGCCATCTCTCGACCCACATAATCCTTCATCCATTGCTCGATCTCTTCATTGTATAATATGTGTATGTCGCTTCGTGTCTGCACTGCCACCTTCTATTGATATCCCAAGATGTCAATGGTTCCAAGGCCCCGGACACTGTCTGTTTCATAGCCCCAATATGTGTTCAGTTGCTTGATGATGTCATGGTGTGGAACGCATTCTCGATTGGCTGTGGTTGCCCGCTGGCTGTGGCGAATGGTCCTTTTCTGAGCAATTGCGTACTATATCCTGTGTTAACTTAGTTAATGAGCGAGATGATGAATATTGCAAGATATCGACCACATTGAAGCAAGTTGGGTCCCATATGTGAAGGTTGGTACACTTAATTGACATGAACAAAACAAACTCTGAATTTTGACCATCAATAGATTGGAAATAGCAATGTGAACAGTGCAACATTTCATGATGTTTATCATCTGTTTCATGTACGATGCTGGGGATTTGTTGAGATAAACATCAGGAGATATCTATTCAGTTGAAGAATATACTGTATATATCTCACAAACATGAGATTTTGGTGGTCATTAACTTTGATTTATCCCACAAAAGACACACAAAACATGAGACTGACTTGGTGTGAATTGCATGCCAGATGGAAACCCATAAAACCTACCGCGATATGCAGCAGAATTCATCTTGAGGAGAATGTTTTAGTTGGATGTTACTCATTCCATTTTGACTTGAAGCTAACTATAGACTGCTCAGAACATCAAACTTCATTTTGTTATAATCGTCCTCCGGACTACATACAACTTTGGTATATCATCTTCCTCACCTTTTCCACACCAGCGAATCATGGCTTAACAACAATCTCAGCATGGTGCGAGTAGACCGGAATCGTGTAGACTGATTTGCGCTTCATCCAATACATTACCCACTGAGACACAACTACAATGCAGATACCAGGTTATCCACCACGATGCTGCCCATGCAGCTACCGATCATGCGACCGAGAATACTGTGGCGGTAAAATGCATTCCGCCCAGTGCCACCACTCCGCATGGTAGTGGGGTGAGCGATGGCTGGTGTAAAGCGTTACTGGGACGATGGCAACACGGATGCAGCGGTAATTGAGCTGGGCTGTGTGACGTGGAGTATATATTTGGGAGACCCCGGGGTAGATAGATCGCATCCTATATCATCTTATCAAACAAAGCATTATTCACTCCAGGTTTCCCATCTTTGGATCTCCCTTGTTCTGTCTAACATTTTGTGGATCCTCACTGCCGGGTAGTATCTTATCATCTCACACTCATCCTATGCTCCTCGAGGGAGAACTGATCTTTCTCACAGCTACCCATTGGATGCCACGAGAGGTGCGGCAGAATGTTGACAATGCGCTCTCTGTTATCTGTCTCTGCCAGTTCACCACAAATGGAGTCCATAGGTAGACTCTGATTCGGAAAGCTGAGCACAGAATTGTGGGAAAGACCCATAGTAGCCAATGCAAGTAAATATGGAGAGAAGCAACAAACAGAAGATACCAACCCTGCCAGCAGAGTGCAATGCCGAAGTTAGTAACCACATTCCTTGGGACAATACTCATAATGTCAGATTGGAATTCCGGATGCAGTAAGCTGGGTACATTGACATCTCTAACTGAACAGGCACAGACCTAATATTTGGACTAATACTCAAGAAATTGCATTGAACTAACTCTAGACGATAGGCACTGACCTAATTCCTGGATGACAGCTCAGGAAATTTTGCGGAACTAACACCAGATAGAAGGTACCGAACACATACGGTGACAGACACCAAGGAAATGAGGTCTAACCAATGCCTGACAAAATGTGCGGATCTAGCACCAGGACAAATACCTAGAAATTGATGCCGAACTCACACAGTATCACAGCCCCCGATCTCATACCGGGACAACAGGTACCGGCCTAACCCTGGTTCAACAGGAACTGACCTAACCCTGTAGCAACGGGCAATGACCTAACACCAGGACTAATGGCACCGACCGCATACCAGGACAACAGGCACTGACATTGCCAATGGGAAAAAATTCTCCTACCTCATACCCAGACGACAGGCACTGACCTCGCAATCGGGAATACAGTTTGAGACATCTTACCAGCACAACCGGAAACAATTTCACACCAGGATACCAGGCACCGACCTAACACTGGGACAACAGGCTCCAACCAAATACTGATACAACAGGCACCGACTTCATACCAGGACGACGAAATACTGACGAAAATAGGATGCCAACCCACTACCAAGAAAGACAATGATCAGGAGGAATAGGAAGAAAAGGAATCAATGATGCCAGTCAGATTGTGAGAAGTGCTACTTAGGATATTCCTAGTCCTAGGCGGAAGTCAGAGGGAATAGAACCCGATAGATGACTTGGCAGAACGCTAAGTGAGAAGAGTGTAGGAGATAGGGAAGGTGAACTAGGAAAAGAACGAGACAAAGAGCTTACCTCAAAATGAGTGCCAATTGACCTAACCCGTCTTCCAAAAACTCACAAACTAGCAATTGACCTTAGGCTACCAATTACTGCCAATTCACCACCTAATCCACCATCACATCTCCAAAGTGCTATACCCAGTACCAGGATGTCAAATAAACACTTATGATCTACTTCTGTGGCCAGTCCCTGTGGCTGTACAGCCCCCGCCAGTGCTGGACCCGCAAGTAATGCCGGATCCAATACCAGCACCAGACCTTCAACCAACGCCTCACTCAATAATATACCCAATCAAAGGCAATTCATCAAGTACTTCGCCCTCGCCATCATAAAGGAAAAGAAGGAAATGCTACTCCTAGGCACCATGGGAGCCCCAGTTATCGGAGAAGGTGACATTACAAAATCCATTGAGGCATACTAAATCATCTCATCTCACACCCCGACCAACCAGGAAGCCTAAGATATTCACACAACCTTCCCATACTGCTGATCGGAAATAATCCAGGAAACAATCAGGATGATGAATGGATGTCTGAGGAGAACCTGGGAGGAGTTAAAAGGGTAACTGAAGGATGCCTTCCCCCACACCGATAGCTGCATATATATTTACACAGATTCATCCTTGGAGGCACAATGGAAACACCAGCTGCAATGTTGCAACATCGGCGAGAAAACTTCTATCTTCACCTACAACAACATCAGCCGCAGTATGAACAACAACGGAGCGTGGGCGAAGGACTCATAGAAGGAAATGTTGCTTGGAGTCCTCCCTAGAGATTTGAGAGCAAAAGAACTGATGAAGCTCAAACTACATCCCTGAGACCCCTCAACGTCCAAGTACAGCAAACTCTGAAAACATTTCCTGGACATATAGGCCACCACTGATGCCTTCATCGTCCTTGACATGGAAGAAGCATGTACAGCGCTGGGAGTCACTATTGACTCAATCCTAGCTGGAGTTATGCTTCTGCACATGCCAGTAGTGGTAATCCTTCTGGCCATCTCTAGCAAAGACTCCCCGGCATCAGCACCAGCCACTGAGGAAAATCCAATTGCTAATGCCGAAAATTCAATCGACACGAAGATGGACAATATGATGAACATCTTGAAGGTGTCGATCTTCATGCTGAGTAGAGCCAATGAGCCCAGATACTGTGGCTACCAGACTGCCTGGGATTACACCATCGAAGCTGACAATTCACCTCCACACACACCAATGAATTTCACACCTCCGAAATTGAGCAAGTGACTTACTTGCTACTGACTGAGACCCAATTACCAGCAGTATTCACGACGATGATTAGGACCCTGAATTTATCGTGAAGAGCTAAGACACATCCACATGTTCTCTCCAGATGTGCGCACTGCGCTGGAAAAAAGCTTAACCCACCTCCATCAATGTGGAAGACTTACCTTAGAACCAAGAGGACAATATAGAGGTGAAATATCTCGATATTGTCCAGAGAGAGGGTTTTTGTCACTGCGGGCACACGCTTGGGCAGTTGCTTGACAAGGGCAGCAGGGAGGGGGAGTAGCCGCCTCAGCCGTGGCACTTTGCAAGATCTCAGCTGTCTTCAAGAGCCAGTGCTCTGGTGACTGCGTTTTGCTTAGGGATTGCCTGGCAGCTGTGGGAACATGATGGGTACTACTGTGGTCAGATCACAGGTAAGGAAGGTATGGAGGATGGTAATAGAGACTGTATTGAGGAATTGTGTGATGATGGTGAATAGCAAAAACACAGGTGAGGTGACGGCTGGGAGGAGGAAAACGTTTAGGGGTCCTCCCCTAGCAGTGTCTATCGTAACCTCAGATTGGCCAATTAAAAGGGGTATATGACTTGCTTGGCATGCATACATTCAAACAGCTACCCTGGGCGTCTGTAGAACTTTCACTCACAAGTATCGTTAGCGGGGTACGAGTGGGACACATCTCGATTGAATAAGTTTAGGCTGAGCGGATTCATTCTTGATGATGCAGCAACACTGCCAGATTGCAAGGGTTACAACACTGCTGAGCGTGTTGTTTTCAACCAGATTGATTTTCCAACTTTAGAGTGATTATGTCTGATCAGAGCAGAACAAAGAAGTTCGTATCCGCAGGCACGGCAATCGTCAGCCATTATGCAATTAAGTGGGATCTTAAGTCCGGCCTCTTGTGTGAGGATGGTAACTGGGCACTCCCCGGCCAAAGGGAATGAGCCCTGCCTGAATATGGTGTGATTGAGGGATTACGACATTGGCTGTTGATATGAGGCCTGGAGCATCCCCGTGCATTGGCGTGTACGAAATGGCAACTGCAATCATATAATCCACGCTGGTATATTAGTGGTGGGTCAACACGTAAATCTATAAATGCAATCATACTACAGTATGAGTTGTCATAAAGACGTTGTTCGCTATGTCGGAAGTTGTTTCCAGTTACCGAACCATACGAGTGTGAAATGTCGAAGTTGAAGTTATGATCTGATATATGATATCTTGCGGTTGTGGCCTGATTCCTATCAGGTGTATAATGCTTTAATAACGCAACTGCATGAACACGATAACCATGGGGATTCGTGGCAACCTCTACCCGGCGCATCCAATAAGGAAGTAAGACGCAAAGCACGTTGCTATCATGTTCATAGAAAAGAAGTATGGGTGCACATGCGTAACATCCCGAAGAATTTTCTATAAAGAGGTCACATTGTTTCCGCAATAAGAAGGACAAGCTCTAGCAGCGAAACAGTCAGCGATACCTACCAGCGAAAGAATACCTTTATTTATTATTGTGTTTTTATGATACCTATACCTATTATTATATATACATAAAAATCTATTAGCTTTCTGTAGTGGCAGCCCCGCACCATTGATAAGTATTCTTTTGTGAATGCCTATCACCTTGGAAAACGATAACGACACAATTGTATATGCTCCCAAAAGAATTATCTCCTACGCCAGAAAGAATCAGTATATCTTTCTAGCGCAAAGTGTTTAGTGGATAGCATCAATTATTGGGTTTCAACAGGGCTTAGGTATTTATATCAATAACCTACGGGAACATTCGGAGGCCTATCAAGCGCCTAGTATCAACGAGTGCGATAGAGATAATATACATTTTGATCGTATATCTCGAATTAAGAAGCCGATACCCGATCTGGATAGTCCCAATTACGGTACCAGCCAGAACTCGAGTAAATCTAAATCCAAACAATTAAGTACTTCAGAGGATTCTTTACACGATCAGATACTAGATAATTCCGAAAAGTTCCTTCAACAATCGAAGCAAGAACGAGAGAAGGTTGCTATAAGAAACCTGCAAATTAGTAAAGAAATTTCTGGGAGATTACCTCAACGGAAGAAACCCCTGAAAAGTTACAAGGACCAAGTAAAGGGAATCGATAGGTCTGAGTTAGCCTGGAGAAAGGCAGCAGGAGAGTGTCAACGTTGTGCTTGGCCAGGAGACCGGAGAGGAGCCCATAGAACTCTTGATTGTTTCCGGTGGCTGCGGAAAGAAAAAGGAACTGCTCCTTTCCCTAAAGCAAAAAGAGACCAGCAATTTTAGGATAAGGAATCTAGGGCCGTTCAAAGTACCTATACATAGGTCATTGGAATCCCCCTAACAGAAAAGGCAGAATGTGAAACGGAACAGGAGAGAGACGCGTGCTTACGCAAGGAAGCGAGAAAACCGGTCGGCAGTTGTGCACATGCAGGTAGTATAGGTTTTCGTGGAAGCAATACAAATGACTAAATACGTGGTAACCAGGGGTGAATGTAAGCGAGCACCTACAAAGAAAGAGGTCCCAGAGATTTCAACAAGTGCTTCTAACCAGAAAAAGGGGACAATCAGGACAGCAGTAGAACTCAGCCAGCAACCGGCCAAAGTAGACTCAATCGAACAAAGGACACCAAAGGCCACGAATCCTACGAAAGTGCCGTGAAAGAAACCACCTGGCCTGGATACTGGAGACCATAAAGTCCTTGCAAGCAGCCAACTCAATTACACTATCCAAGTCTGCCTGGAGAGAGAGACCAGCGAATTTGCATTTTGACTGCTGTCAAATGAGAAGACGATATCAGTTGCCAATGACAAACGAGCCACTGCAAGTACCCCGGCCACACTGATGAACATTAGACTCGTGCACATTTACGCCTTCGGTGGTCCGAAAGATCACGCCAGATTCAGTGAATTCCGGTGCACCAAAACCTGTTCAACCATTCTTGGAACAGTACACGGGCATGACCTTGCCATCCTCATCATTGCTGGATCTGCGACCGGTCTGCTGAGTGAAGAGGTTGCCACACAGTCGAGCATCGGGTGGAGACATGCTGACTGCAGAATGATCACTGCGGATTGCAATAGGTCAGATGTGATGAAGGTTGCGCAGTCCATATCAGCCGACGTCTATGGTATTGTCATTTCTGTGCCTATCATCATAGCAAATTCTGTATCCGACCTGATTATTATTGGCCATTGCTGCGACACATACGCTGAACAGTGTGAAAGGACCCTGGCCGATGCCAGTGTGGAGATCACCATCTCAACCTTCAATAAGTCTGAGCAGTTGATGTTTGTCCCAACCTTTCTGGGTGATAGGAAGGATACTTTCCACAGCAGCATGGGAAACTTATACACTGAGTTAAAGTAAAGGTGATTAGGAAGGATCAGGTCTGGCACTACGAAGGAACGATGTTGGAGAGTTCCCGGAGGAAAGATGTGAATGGGAAGGGCTCGAATGGTAAAAAAGAAAAGAGATGGAGTTGGTTGATAGATTGAGGGCGCTTGCAGGGAAAGTGGAAGGATTTTACAGCGGAAAAGAGCAGGTAACGTTCAAGTAAGAAGGAAATCAGTCAGTTAAATATGGGGGGCTATTCCAGGTGGTGATGAAGCTAATGGAAAGAGGAGTGAATTGGGAGAATGAGTGGGCAGAGGAGAAAGGACTGTTAGTCAGAGTGTTGGGTAGGAGGAAGGTAGCAGCAGAGTGGTCGATGGGAGAAGAGGATCTGGTGATCAAAAGAAAGGTAGCTGGGAGAGCATCCACGATGTTTACGTTATGTTCTAAACATAGAATTGCTCCGGAACTTGGTGAAATTCAACCCTTTTGCTCGTACCTTTATTCTGCGAAATGCAATATAGACAAAAACACCGAAGCCTGGGTGTGCCCCCACTGCAGTTTTCTTACCCAGAAAGTGCAGCCCGTTCCGTTGTCGGATGGTAGTACACCAGATTGTGATCTCAACTGGAGAGGAAGAGATATTGCACGGGCTGTACCAATACCAGGCCACTGGGATTAGCATTGGATACCCAATTTCTCCCACGGAGCAAGAGGTAGATGGTAGACACTTGAGAGATTGCAAGAGCAATAGATAAAGAGGATATTAAGGCCAAAGGAAATGGAAGCCCTCCTAGAAATGCTATGAAATAGAGAATTAGCTCTCCCATAGATATGGGAGGAACTGGGAAAGATCAGAGATATGGTCAAGCCACCCCATAGTCTCTGACTGGAGTCCGGTCAAAAGATTTGGCAGGATCATCGGTCTAGCATAGCAAAGATAGTCATCTCCACGGAAAACGAGATGATAGAAGTGAGAGTTCAGCAGGGCCCATTGAAAGTTGCCTGGGGCCCCTACAGCAATCCCAACATCTAGTTCCAAAGATGTATGGGAAGTACAGCTTCTTCATCTCTGCAGTGAGTGCAAATCGTGATACACTGAAAGACAACGGGATACTGTCGAACATCGAAGTGTTTTCCGAAGCATTTGCCTGGTGGCCAAATCGTTCACAGACCGACATTCACTCTGGCGACGACGAGAAAAATATTGCACGTGAATAGCCCGAACTATAAGGCCATCCACACTACTGAAAGGATGTATTGGCCGACCAGACTGGTAAAGGGAGCTGCCAATTCAGTATCAGCATTTGTCGGAGTATTTTGGAAAATACTTAATGGTCACCTTGGACCAATTCCGGAAATATTGGTCAAAGATGGCATAGTGAGAGGTCCAAAGAGTCGGTATGGAGAAGAGAAGGTGGAAGGGTTACCTGGAGTTTGAAAGTTTCTTATGCAACACCTCCAGCAGCTCGATACATTTGTCCCGATATGGAGCGAGCTGGACCCACCATTTCCGGTGAGAAGTCTGACTGGTGCTGGAATGGAGTAACAATAGTCGGGTGTATGTATGGGGATGCCGCAAGGTGGCCACAAGCGTCACTGGTCGACAAAGCTTGGAATTGACATTGGTGCAAGAACCATACCAAGTGGAGGGCATTGTTTAGACTTTGCACATACTATCAAATATAGATCCTGGAGTGTGCAATTATTGTAGGCCCTCTGTTTCGAATGTTACGGAACAACGTCCAGTGTCAATGGGACCCTGCGGAAATGAAAGCTATGGCAATCTTCAACAAGGCTCTCTGCAGCACTCCTGCGTTAAAGATGTTGGATGGTAACGATCGCACCAGGCAATTAGTCATGGATGTCAACCCCAGCTTAGAAAGGTGGGGAGCAATCATACCAAAGGACGATGATAATACGGACCGGCATAAGTGTCCGTACAAAGAGCGGACTATGGAACAAAGTCGAGCAGAGTTCCGAGTGTGAGACATGTGAGTGCTGTGGACTAATGAAGACACATGAGATGTTCCGCAACTGCAGAGATGGTGTCAGATTCCTTGTGGAGACAGACGCTAACACATCAGTGCACTAACGAAGCTTGCCCGCCAACATCCTGCAAGGAGAATTGGTCATCAGCCGGATTACTTGGACTTGACTTTTCAACTTCATCATGAACACGTTCCGCGGAGACTAAATGGAGGTTCTGATAGCCTCTTATGGTGGCCACAAGGAGACAAGGATCCCAAGCCAGAAGAGAAGTATGATCTGGAAGAAACAATTGAAGCAATGTTACAGGGAATCCGGCTGGAACGAGGATCAGAATGAAAGACGAATGGGAGAGAGTAGGAATCATATGTTGGGTCAAAACTGGTGGAGGAATACAAACGGTGATGGAAGGAGCTAGCAGAATTTCTGGGGAAGGTTAAGGGGCCGGAAGGAAGATTTCCGAAGGACTTATACCAATATTGGTGGGAAGCAAAAATATACCTTGTTCCAGATAGAGTGCTCTACTGGAGGCAGAAAACAGTTGAACAGCCGGCAAAGCTGTTTGCGAACACAAAGAAGAAGACCAACACAATGGATGCTGCACACAAACTGAGCGGGCACTGTGGAAGAGAAAGATCATTCTGAAAGGTACTGGAGAGGTACTTGTGGCTGGAAATGTATGTTGATGTCCAAGACAGTGTGAATCCCTGCGAAAAGAATGAGACGAGAGCACCTCTACGCTATGATAAACCCCTGAAACGCCTCACAGGCAGGTACCTATGGCAGCGAACAGGAATGAATATTCTGTACATGCCCAATATGAATGAGGGGTATCACATACGTGTGGTTGCCGGCAAATATCTCAGCGGATTGACAGAGGCATGACCACGAAAACAGGGTACATCAGAGAAGGTAACAGTTGTCTTGTGCAAAGGAAAAAATTGTCAGGTCGGAAACCTGGAGAATATGGTACTGGACGGAGGAGCATGGAACAAGTCTTCCACTGACCTCCTCCTCCTCAATTGCTACAATATCCAGAACATCACAGGAGACCGGACCATGCTGCCACTGATGGAATAATCGAACTAAGATACAGATCGATTGGAGATGCTCTATCCCTGCCTACTGCCTGCTCTGACCAACCAAAAGTGAGGTGCATTGGCCATCTACTGGCAGTACTTTGGGCTGAAAGGATCACCGTGTGATGTACAACTGCATATTCGCCCATCTGCATTATGTTGGGACAAGCTGCGGTACTTCTGATGGAACTGGGGAACATAACACAGAATACCACCAAGTGGACCAAAGGAACCGACAACACAGTGTCACAACTAGCTGATAGAGGCAGGCAGCTGAAACGATGGCGAGAAGATATCAAAGCAGCTAAATACAACCCAATTGAGTCGAGGGATGCCAATGAACGATACTTCAACCAAAGAGCCAACCTTAAAGCTGATGATCTGCAAATTGGCAACTTGGTGTCTGTGCACGAAACCATGATTGAGCTATCTGATGGCTCCCAACTGGATGCTCGGTGGGGAAAACCCTCCTATGTCACTGAAATCGCCCAGAGCTTGGGGACCTATCAACTGGCAGAACTGGATAGAGTAGAGCTCATGGGCCAGATAGATGGTGATCAACTCAAGAAGTGCTTTACCCACAATGAAAGCGTGCACAGTACTCACGACATCAGCATGCCTAGCACCACACAAAGGGAGACATCCGGGAAATTTGAATCATTTGAATCGGAGGCAGTAGTAGGCAGGATATGTATAGAAGGACGATGGATGTATTTAGTAAAGTGGACAGACTGGGAGAAATGATTGTGGGTATGGCCGGAGGATATAGTGGGGAGTAAGGAACTTGTGGATGGGTGGAACACCGCACATCCAGTTCTGGCAGACGTCCCATCCAAACAATGATGGGAAAGACACATGGAGGGACAAGAAAGGGGGAATGCCAGGGGGAAGGAAGGAGATCTATTGCATGGACCATAACGAAAAGAGTTGGGAATAGTGCAAATCTACACAATTGCGTGGGTTTACCAAATAAAGGGGGAAGAAATATTCCTATTGGCTGAGTTGCACCCACATACCAACAATTTCTACCATTCTCCCGTGACCATCTAGTAACCGCAAGTCAAGAGACAGGACCACGATTGCAGGAGTGGAAAGAAAATTCACAACTAAGAACTGCAACAATGAGCAAGATATGCCAATCCACAGAGTCCAAGCGGACAGAGAGGAGGCAAAGAAGCGAAAATGATGCAGAGAGATACAAGAAGAGCACACTAGGGATACCGGGAACTACATAGGTTGTAGAAAACGAAGGATCTGCCACTAACCACCTCTGCAGGTATATACAGTGCTCTCCCCTCCCATGATCCAAAGAAAAGACAGCCACCTTACTGTACCATGCATCTCACTCTGCACACCAACAACTACACCCAATATTGCCATGTCAACCATCACCAATGACTGACATGCCATTGACATCAATAAACTACATTGCAGTAATCCTCAGCAACATCATTGATTGCGAACTGTCACTGAGCACTACCACCACCACTCTGAGTCTTGACTGCATCACCAGGGTTGCCACCACCACAGCCACCACTATAGAAGCTACAATCGGAACCACCACCACTGTATCCATATTCACTGCAGCCACCACCACCGCAGCTACCACTGCCACCACAGACTCTATTACCACTGCTACTAAGTATACTGCCACCCTGGATATCGGTACTATTGCTAGCGACCCCTCTCCAGTTACCCTGTTGTCGCAGTCACTATCACACCTTGGCAGGGAATTCTTCTCCAATAGGCCAGTAAAATTGCTATAAGAAGCTGTAGAAATTACCAATCAGGAACTCGCCCCCCAAAGCGAAGCTGATTTCATGCTTCAGATCTAACATCTATCTTGCAACATTACTGATGCTGCCAATGCCCAGGTTGCTTGGCTGTCAAAATTCATGGAGAGGGACCTTGACTGGAAAAAGTTGAAATACAAGCGACACAATGACTTCCTCAAGGCACTCAACAGCTCTGCCAGGGTTACAGATGATAAACCAGCATCAGTGGACTCAGCAAAGCAAAACATGGACAACGAAGATGCTGGGAGACCTCTGGTAACACTCTCCCAAACAGCAGGATATTCAAAGCAAATGAAGTAGAAGTGAGCTGTGGATACGATGAACCACGATTCCCAAAGTATCCAGTGATCCCGGTTTTGCGAAGTGATGCCTCAATCATCCATTCGTCAACAGTTCCACCAAGATAAACCGGAAGTCAAACATGATCTATTAGTGTACTTCCAGAGACTTCCAGAAATCAAGTAGGTTGTTGGCTAATGGTTGCCCTCAGCTGGTAGAAGGAATCGACTACGAAGCTATGGGGCTGAAATGGTACCAAGGGTAAGTAAGTAAACCCAGTTACTTCCCAGGCATTGCTGACAGCAATAATGCCATCCAACTTGGTAGCATCTCACCATCGGCACCACCTGTGGACCATGGGATACCGCCTGCCAACCATGGGATACAGGTACCATCTCCATCCCCAGATAAGAGCAAGCTGCTTCCACTGCGAACCACATCCACCAAGGGAAAGGAAAAGGCAGAAAGTGGGAGTAACATTGGAGGGCTATTGATGGACCTGGCCAAGGATGGATCTGAGGATGGAACTGGCACTCCAGCCAAGGAAGAGGCCCATCAGATTCTGCCAGCACCCACCACAAAAGACGCCTGTACGATTCTGCCAGCCCCCACTGACAATGAGGCTTGTACGACCCCGCCAGCTGCCACTGGGAAAGAGGACAGTAGCATCCCAGAGAAGGCTACTGATTGTGAATAGCAGGGCACCCCAAAGCCCAACCGGCCTGTAACACCCAGCAACAGATTTAGCAGGTCCAAAGGAAACGTCACTAAGGCTGAAGTATATGTAAGCTTCATTGAAGAATTGCTCGGCATTGACCGCCACTGTGGGGAAATGTTGCACGATGAGACGAAAATGTTTGAACACCAAGAGGAAGCAATGGGGGTCAAATCCATACCAATCTTCCAAAATGCATCAAATAAAGACCCCAAGTTGTTTATGAAGACCCTGGCACAAATCACAGCAGCCAGGTATGCGATGTGTAAGGCGATAGTTCGATTCAATTCTCCGCTTGGCAACATCGCATACTTCCCATGTAGTCAAAGGAATAGTAAGGCAGACATGGAAGGTGGCAGGAGAAAGCAGGCACATATGGAGTGATAGTCTTTATGTTTTTCCTGTGGGTTTATGGTTTTCCTTTGAGTGTATGGTTTTGATTTGGGTTTATGGTTGTCCTTTGGGTTCATGGTCTACATTTGTACATTGTCTTTCGGTTGATGTTATACTTATATTCTGTCAGGTTTGCGTATCCAGTTATATGAAAGATGAGAGGTGTGCTTTGCACAAAGGCCCAGGGTGGAGATATGGCAGTAAAATCTGTTTCCCACCACCACCACCACCACCACCACCACCACCACCACTACCACCACAATGGTTGGCAGAGGAGTCAGTGACGGAGGGTGTATGGAGATACAGGGATGATGGAAATGGAGATGCAGGAATAACAGGGAAGAGATGTGTGATGTGGAGTATATATTCCGGTGTCCTTGGGGTAGACCGATCTCTTCCCATATCACTGCATCATCCTGCGGATTATTCACACCACCTTTTGCATGTTTCAATCTCATTTGCTCATTCTGACAATTTGTGGATCAACGCCATTCCATCGATCCTTACGGTAGGGTAGTATCATATCTTCCCACCCTCTTCCCATGCTTTCCGAGTCAGAACAGCTCTTTCTCAGGTATTCCCATTGGATGCCACAAGAGGTGTGGCGGAGAGTTGATGATGGGCTCTCTGTCACCTAGCTCCAACATTTCACCACAATGTACATTTACAATGTGCTGTAACACCGGATGCAGCAAGAATATGTAACAGCATATGATCGGATGTAAGTTCATCCTTATCAAGGCACATGGCCCTTAACTAATGATTTTCTATATAGCTGGAGTACTCAGAGAGCTATTTGACCAATATATGAGTGCCTGTAATGGCACGCGTTTAGGGTAGACAACCAAATTGAGCTGCACAGATTGCAAAATCAAACCACCTGATGTACTGTACGCTGGGAATATTGTGAATAACTTGAAGGATAAGTGTTCCTGAGAGCGGATTAAAATGCCTTTATTCCCTTTAGAGGATGTTATGGAAGCGTAAATGGTATAGGTCACAGCCGAATCTCATTGGTAGAAGCAGCAACTAATCTCTTGTAGGTCTTCAACATGTCTTCAACAATGGCAAGACAAGGAGGTCAGGTGCAACTAGATCAGTCCAACATGCACATTGCCTGGAATATGGCCAGAATGGCCAAATGAGGGTTTTTGTGAACTATAGTAGAGAAAAAGCAATGCCTGATCAAACAACCTTGCAGCTAAGTCCAAAAACTGAGGAAGTGGGGAGTTGAGTGTCCTGGGCCTAACATTGTATAGGCTGTGACAGAAAAACACCCGGCTCTGCTTCGCAAAAATCAAACGGAGTGCTGCCTTCATTGCATACATGGGACATCACAGAATCTCCATGCATACTGATCGCCCAAAGGGATGGGTAAACCTCCACCAGATCGACCCACACCGCCAACACCAGAACAGATGCCACGTCTGCTGGGAACCCGCAATGTGCCACCCAGGGACAATGAGGGAGATCACACTTCCGAAACCGAAGCTGTGCCACCTTGATGTTGTTCCATACATACTCTACTTTCCAGCACTCAATTGTCGATTCTGGATACATATTATAAGAATTGCATGAGCGACAATGATTTCATTCCTGGTTTGCTGACTGATGAAGGACCATCCACTGCTTAGTATGCTATCTGCTGTGTGGCAATACAGCTGACATCCATTTTACAGATGAAAGCAGCACATTGAGCGAACCTGCAAGTAAAGACAAGCATGGAGAGAAAGGAATTGGATATTTCAGTGGATGATTATCTACAATTAGCGTACACTGTAAAGTAGATTTTAAAGTATGTATTTATATGTACTATTAAGGAACAATGTAGTAATGAAGGAGAAATTACATGAAGATGGTTCAAAGGGTGCCAACATATCATGCATGATATACTATGCCAAATGAAATGATAGCATGATACGGAGGTGCCCATGTCGAAATGAGCATCCTCTGAGCGCCCATGATTATTGGTTTGGCATCTGGTAAAATCTGAGAGGGAATTGGTTGCAGCTATTCAAAAATAATGTATAGGCCACATTTATCTGGAATACAGTGAGCGATACACTCCATGCACCATGCCAAAAATGAGCATCAACAGACAGTCAACAAATTTGGGTCTTGTAAAACAGGTAGTTCAAACGTGATTTGGTTATCACTATACATAATCATAGTATGGGTTTCCTTTCTAGGTATAATAATTAGCGACAAGCTCCCTACGTCATCATGCAAATGAGCATCAAAGAACTGAGAACAATTTTTTACCTTTCATCGTCTGGTATCAATGAGGAATGCAGCAGTGATTGTCTTTATATGAAGTATTGATCATTTTTATACGCCAAAACACTTATGAACTGTGAGTTGCAATATAGAAAATCAGAGAAGTTACTGTCTTAATGAATCAGGATGACAAGACCAATCTGGAGATCGGTGATGACCACTGTGAAGACACCGGGGAGTCCACCTGATTATCCGACATTGAAGAAGATGACTTGGATGATGATCAGGAGGTTCTCAATGAAGGTCAGATGTGCTGGGACAAGTCATCACGCATTACAAGAGTTCCACTGCCAAAGGAACGGAGCCATGCCGATACTGTCATTGCACGTTCTCCACTTCCAAATTGCCGAAATCCTCCTGCGGCAATGGATCCACCACTGCTCAAACTCCAAAAGTGATTCCTGCTCAACAAATTATCCGTATTGGACCATGCACCATCTGCCCTGGCACTGGGGCTTCCCAACAAGTCTAGTGGAGACCAGAATATTGCACAACGCAAGGCCAGTCTTGATCAGAACGTTCCCCGACACCAAATGGCTACTTTTGAGGTAGTGAAAAGGTACATGGAGGCAATTGTATTCACGAAGACTCCTTGGCCAATATTATCCAATAACAAGTACTCAATCGTTGAAGAAGCTTGGAGACTAGCGATTCAAGCCCAGGATTGTCAGTGGGCATTAGCAGGTGCACCTGTTGGTACACCTGCTGTGTCTCAATTGCCTGGTGGTCCATTACTCAAAATTGAGCTGCAAACACTAGAAGCTGTAAGTCTTGAGGTCTGTTTAGTGCTCCTGTATCCAACTTACGGATGGTGCCTACCCCAGAAAATATACATAGTTGCAAATCAAGATTTGTATCATTCAAGGACGGTTAGCAGATGGGGCATGTTCTACTGTTGTCGGTAGTTACCAGATGGATGTGGGCTCCGGGACTGAGCTTCTGATCAAGGTTACAGAGCTACTGTTTGCGATGCTTACCTCTCCAAGGTCGTCGATGATAAGAAGTCATTGTTCACCCGAATGGAAGTGTGCAGATCTCGTTTATCACCACTATTTCTTCTCCGCCAATCGCTTGGGGCGCCAGCCAACAATATGACAGTATTTCGAACCTCTTGCTCCTCAGACTCTAGTGCTGGCAGCCGCAGCTATTCATTGTGTGCTGTCTGAATACGCCAGTGGAAAGAAGGCCACAGCTATGTTTTCTCAAGATGAATATTGAGGTACATTTGGCCCATCCCCTATAATCAATTTCACTCTTGAAGCTGCTACACAATCAATCACACATCAGCGGCGGCTTCATACCCACCCCCCCTGTGGCGCAACTCTTCTAGAATAGGTGCCCCTCAACTGTTATTGGAGCTCCTCAGTCTAGATTGAACCTCTTCTATTTCATTCTGCAGTCAATTCCTCCTCTCTCAGCGCTGCTCTATCTCATTCCGCAGTCTATACCCCCCTTTTCATGCTCCTTACCCTGGGATGGGAGCTCTGCGATTCCCACCGGCGCTTCTATAATGATTTCCACACTTCTTCCCCAACCTTTTTCAGAGCTCCTCGGCTTGGATAAGCACTCCTCAATCCCATTGGTGCTCTTCCACTGATATAAGCACTCCGCAATCGCATTGGTGCTCTTCTGCCTGGATTGGCTCCCCTCTATTTCATTCCGCACTCCCAAACCCCCCCCCTCTTTTGGTGCTTCTGAAATTCATTCCACACTCCATAACCCTTTCTCTTTCAACGCTCTTCAGCTTAGACTTGATGCTCTTCTTTTTCATTCAGTGCTTCTCCAACACCTTTTGTGGTAATCTTCTTTTCCACACAATACTCCCCATCTGGCGCTCCTCTTTTCCCCTGGTAGTTGTTCCCATTCTTCATCTGAATATATCATATTGCTTCTCATACCCCCATTTAGATTCGCAGCTAGCTAACATCTTATTACTTCTGTGTTAGATATCACAAATTGAGCCAAACGACATTGGAAGTCCATCTCATCCACTGGCCAGGAATGAATAGTCATCAAATATAAGTAGCGCCTCCAGCTTCTTTGCACTGTTGATGAATTGTGTGTTCCTGCTTTTGTTGGCCCTGATGAGAAGGCAGAAGTAGTGGATGACATTGACACCATGTTTGATTGATATATTTTGATCGCTTAGTTGGATTATTGTTTTGGTGTACCTGTGTGGATGTTTAAATCTATCGCCTTTTTCTTCCGTTTCCTTAATGTAGTGAGGCACAAAATACAATGCTGAAGAAGACGATGGCTAGTTATGATTCAGAAGTGTCAATGAACGATAATCCATCCATCATATTCGCTGTTGAGGGAAGTGGATTGCTCATGTTTATCCGAAGAGTCTCTGCTCAAGTCTGTAGTCCGCCAAATGAATATCCATAAAAATCCAGGCAACTCCCAGAGTTTGTTTGTAATTCCCACGTTGGCTCGCTGACACTCCCAGATGCACCCAATGTTCCCTCCAGCGCTCTGACGTGTTTCCAAACTTATCCCAATCATTCCCATCATACTTCTGTACACGTCATCAGATATCCCAGGTACTTCTGTAGCTGTTGTCAGTAATCCCAGTTACTCTGAAGGCCAGCCGGAATGCCCTCCTATGGTCTGATACTCTCCTGACATTGACGCTTCTAAGTTTACTCTATAGATCCTCTCAGACACTTCTGGAGTCTTCCGGAGACTAGAATACATTTTGCTGATGTAGAGAGGTGAAGGCTGGGACGGAATGGCACCCAGCAATGGTTTGCAAAAATCAAACAGATGGCTGCAATTATTGTCACTATGGCACATCAAAGTATTGGCAGCAATGCAGGAGCCACAAACGCATGTTTGAGTATGTATCAGAGGCAGCTCCACCTCCACCTTGAGTGCTACCTTGGCCCAGAATGCTACCTGTCTCCAGCAGGCCACCTCTTGACAGAGTGCCACGTCTGCCCAGAATGCCACCGCTGTTCAGAATGCCACCTCTGCCTGGAATACCACCTCTGCCTGGAACGCCATATTCATGCAGGCAGCCATATCTGCATGGATCGCCACCTCAGTCCGCAAGTCCACCTCCACACAATGCCACCACCACCCACAATGCCACCTCTGCCTGTCACTTCACATTCGCGTGGACCACTACCTCGACCCCGATCGGAATCTGCCACAACTGGTCCCAAAGAGGGAGCTCAATTCCGAAAGCAAAGCTGTGCCACCCGGATATTTGTATACAGATACTACTGATTCCAATGCTCAATTGTTTACTGCTGATGGATATGTGATGGATTGCAACCACGATAAAAATTTTAATCCAGATGTGCTGACTGATGGCAGAACATCAACTGGTCACCACAATATCAGTCGCATGGTGATACAGCCAACATCCATTCCGCATATGGTAGCAGCCAATGGAGCAAATCTGACGGTGAAGACAAGCATTAACTGAATGTAAAGGGATTTATTTGTAATATTATTAGCTATAATAAGCGGAGACTTTAAAGTATACTATAAAGAATATAATTATATGCATAATGAAAGAACATCGTAGTTGTAATGGAAAAAGTACATGAAATTGACTGAATGGCTGCAAATACACAATTACTGATATTCAATGCCGACTTTACTGGTTCAATATTGTGGACACACCCATGGCAAAATGAGTGTCAATAGAGCATCAATGGTTCTTGGTCCTGTAAGCCAAGCAATTATAAAGTCACGTAGTTATTGTTCTACATAATCGGAGTATTGGCTGCCATCATATGCAAATGAGACAACACCAAGCTCCCTGCCTCATCGTGATAATGAGTATCAATGGAGTGTCAATGATTTCTGGTCTTGCATCTGGGGTAAATTAAGTGGAACTTGATTGTAGACATCTATTGACCAGGAGATGGTAGGCTTTATAGTCTGATAAGCTTGAGATATTCCTGTGACGGCCTCACAGACAACCCCAACTAACTTCATTTTCCCATCTGTAACTCAATATTGATGAGCGTTTTAGCCTCTAAATCAGGTCGAAACTTTGTAAATACATCGTAACAGCCCCATTGTGCTACGATTCACTATCATGCAAGGTCAAACATGATTGAGGCACCAATGACACTCACTTCGAAGCTCTGGCAGGCTGTGTGTAACTATTTCTTCAGCCTATACAGGCTGCTAGTCCTGCAATTATGTATAACAATAACTATTCACTCTGTCAATATCTGAGTTACAACTGAAGAAATTGTTTACGCTCAGTTGATGCTCATTTGTAGAAGATATTAGCAATGTGGTAGCTAGAATTTCCGCCACGATGGGAAAAATGACCTTACGCGACATGCAACTCATAGAGAAGCTGTTTTAGGGTCTGTGATTCATAGCATATTTGACGCGTGGCACTATGAAGTCCTATCGACCTGTGCATTAACTAGATTACTACCATATGCATGCAATTATGTGCGCTTGATACTATACATCATGCTGGATTCAACAAACTTGAAACGAAACTGCCAAATGCACTTCTTTGCACACCCCAAAGTACGCTCTGAATTACACTCCTGATTGCACTCGACTGTACACTCCCAGCCAGCTTGACTTATGCTCTCCAGACGCTCCTAAGTAAACTCCCAGTATGCTCCCAAGTACTCCTCCGAGTATGTTCGCAAGTCCACTCTAGGGCATGCTCTCCAGGACGGTCCCAACTGCACTCCATGGCACACTCCCAGACTGTTGGACTGTACGCTCCCAAGTAAGGTCTCAAGACGCTCACAAGCACACTCCCGAGCATGCTCTCAAGTACACTCCCAATTGCACTGGATGGCACACTTCCAGCCTGCTTGACTATACACTCCCAAGTACCCTCTCAAGACGCTCTCAATCACACTCCCGAGCACGCTCTCAAGTACACTCCCAATTGCACTTCATGTCACGCTCATAGCCTTCTTGACTATACACTCCCAAGTCAGCTCTCAAGACGTTCTCAAGTACACTCCCGAGCATGCTCTCGAGTACACTCCCAATTGCACTCGATGGCACACTCCCATCATGCTGGACTGTACGCTCCCATGTATGCTTCCGAGACGCTCTCAATAACACTCCCGAGCATGCTCTCAAGTACACTCCCAATTGCACTCGATGGCGCACTCGCAGCCTGTTGGACTGTACGCTCCCAAGTACACTCTCAAGACGCTCTCAATCACACTCCCAGCCTACTTGACTATACACTCCCAAGTAAGCTTCCAAGACACTCCCAAGAACACCTCTGAGTATGCACCCAAGTATACCTCCGAGTTGCTCGCAAGTACACTCTCCAGACGGAAGACACTCCCAATCTCACTTGTCTATATGCTCCGATGTACGCTGCTGCATGCTCGATCCAGAGACTTGCTGAGTTGAAGAAGCCAGGCACAGGGAGGCGTGAGGCGGGTGGCGTATGGTGCACAGTGTTTGGCAAGTGGCATGTGGCATGTGGTGTGTGACAGATGATGGGCGGTGTACAGTGGCTGAAATCATGAGGTCAGTCGATATCATAGTCTGAACCTTATCTTTAGCGCGCCCACCGAGACGAAATCTCACGATGCCTCACAAACATGGTGTTGACAATTGCAGCCCTAGATTCTGTAGGAATGGTAGACAATTGAATCGTGGGGAGAGCAGATCTCCAACTAAGATTTTCCAGTGGAATCTGCTGCTTGCTTCCCACGGATTGTCGGCGTATGTGGGTACACTTGGGCCGGGGCTGATGGTGATGATGGCGATGGTGATGGCGATGGTGATAATGGCGATGGTGATGGCATCGGTGATGGTGATCATAGTACCAGAATCACTTGGACAAGTAGGTTGGCTACGTGAACGTTAGCATCAAAGTTTCTACAGACTTAGAGCTTTCCATCAGCCAAAGCTTCCACGGACTTAGAGGCTTCTATTAGCCAAACCTCCATAAACTTAGAGTTTGCCATCAGCCAAAGGCTTCCAGTGGAGGAAAACTCTACGCCTCCTGTAGCAAGGCTCTCTCAAGCAGGCTCTCAAGCAGGCTCTCAAGCAGGCTCTAGAGCAGGCTTTCAATTGCCAGCAGGCTTTCATGCAGACTTGTAGCGACAGTGTGTACAGTACCAGTATGACAGCAGGCAGTAAAGACAAGGATAGATCCATCTCTGGCCGGCAGCCGTATATGGTTCCATAGGCGCATGCGCACATCGCTATGAATCGACTATAGATGACTATCGGCTGCGCGTCGTGCAGGGGTCAACGGCAAGCTTGCTACGAGCTGCGCGCGTGCGCGTAGCACAGCCTATAGTTGATTTGCACTTTTGCCGATTCACTCATGGTGGCCAATAAAGTTATTACACATTATAAAGACCAACTCGCTGATTTATTACCTGACTTTAAAGACCAATGAGCATTGACCCTCTGTTTACTATGGTTTTCTGGCTGTGGCAAGATGCATATATCTCTTCTCTTTGTCTCTAAAGGCGGCCAATATATCAAAAAATAACAATTATGTACCAATGTCAATATTGTGCAATTTGCAGTAGAATGTCAGCATCCGACAATCAACAGACAAACTAGAACACCAGATCTGGAGATTTGAACTGATTCATCATTCAAACCCTGGCGAATCTAAATAGTTGTGTGGTACAAGTCCAGATTTGACCCACTACGATGCAGTGGGTCTGGGATTTGGACAGTTTTGAAATAAATCCGCTAGTTATTGGCATCTAAATCCGAATGGCATCTGGGATAGTTGGACCTGTTGATAGCACTAGCTCAAAGGAAGTTTCCAGATGTATTCGTGTCCGACTAGTCATTATGTCAATTACAGACTCAAATTGTTAAGTATTCTATGTAACATTTCCCCTGCAGTTGCATTCCATTCTAATAGCTGGATTGAATATCATAAATACCATGGTTATCTGGATATTTGACAGTATTTATAAATTTACATTTATTTTAATCTGCAATGGATAAGAAACTCAGTCTCCAGAGACAAGGCCCACTTAGTTGATTTTGGTTTGATTGGCCCAATAATTAAGTGTATTCATCAGCAAAACATATTTTAGTCACTGGGAGCCTTTAGTACTGTCTGAGAGAATGTGGATTGTAAGCTTAGATGTGCCAATTTCAGAAAGTACCAAACCCAAGGAGGGTATCCCGGCCGACCTTCAGAGTAACTCTGAAATCTGATTGCTGGTGCAGCAGTAGCTACAGAGTGAGTTTGATACGTTTCGGACCATATCACAGTGCTGGCAAAATCTTTGGGTACAGCTGGCCGCCCCTGGAAGTGCTGGCAAGAGGCCTGGAAGTGCCGACAAGATGCCTCGAAGCACCTTTGATTGCCAGCAACATGCCTGGGAGTGGTTGCAACAAGCATACAAGTACTGGTGACAAGTTTAACAGCATGTAGAATTACTGTAACCTAGTCTGCGAAAAACATCTTCTTTGTGACTGCTGCTGGAGTGTCTGGAAACCATAGCTACTACTTATTGTTCAATGACTTTTTAAACTCATGTATTCAGTTTGTATTCTCATCTATGTATCTATGTATCCATGTATCCGCATATGCATATTGCTGCCCATCTCTACATGGTCTATTGGGACAAGCTGCAGCCGGGTCATGAGAGCAATTCGTGGTGCACTTGATGATGACGATCGAGTGAATACAGAGTTGACCTTGGAGGCAATGATTGAGTAAGTGTCGAGTTGTACTTGGGAGGCCATGATAGTGCAAACATAGAGGCTGAAACTGAGTGACCTTGGAGGAAGTGGTCAAGTGAACTTAGACAACATATTCGAGGTCATGATGGAGGGTGTTTGGAGATGCCCTTGAAGGATATTATTTAGCATTATTCGAGGAGATTGATAGGAGGCTCGCTGAGTGCTCATGTGAATCGATGCATCAGTCAGTAAGTTTGCAACCATGCGAATTTGGCAAGGTGACATTACCATTGAGCTGTCATGGTGAGCTGCCTGATGGCAGTCGATTGTGTACAGAGGCAGGCTGAGAGGAGAAGTTACAATCGGGGGTTAACTTTCCATCGTGAGAATGAAGGAGAGACAGAAAATCTTGGGTGGATGCAATACTCGGTGTTTGCCATACTCGGATTGTGCTGCAAGTGGTGTATGTTGTGAATGGTGTTATCTCCGCATCATAGCATGGAGCTGGGGAGAAGGACAATTGGACTGTGTATTTTGCGATGATCGTAGAATTGGGGATGAGAAAGAGAAAGTGGGAATGATGATGGAAATGAGATGGAGAAGATGAGCTGATATGAGAAATCAGGGGTATGACTTACTTGAATGGCTAGAGCGTATCTCTTGTCGGAGTTATTACCTGCTAGATCATTATTACTACCACCTGTATCAGGAATTGTAAATTGACTTGCACACAAAATTCTCTTACATCGAAGTTTCTCATGATGTTTTCCCATCTCCTGTCATCTCTCTCATTCTCATTCTTAACCGTACCATCACCTCAGAATACAATGTTTTGTTATTCTTCTCTGTGTCTTCATGCCTCAATCATTTGGTGACACCATCTACAGCATATCCAGAGTACTACATCATCCAAAGATCGACAGTCTCTCCCCCTCAGTAAGTCTGTCACCTTTCATTTCTTGGCCAACCTTGTTGTACTTGATTTCATACATACCTACAATTACAAGTTAACCAACAAATTGAGTCTCAGCTCCAGTCATAACTCTCTCCAAATTTGCCATCTTAAGCTCAGCTGCGTCCCAAGCGACTCGCTTCTGTTCAACTGACTCCACCTCGACCACCTGGAAATTACCTATCTCTAGATTGACAGTCTGCAGATTGACCACCTGCAGATTGAGCGCTTGTTGATTGACCGCCTGCAGATGGACCGCTTATTGATTGACCACTTGCAGGTTGACTGCCTGCAGATTTACCGCCAGCAGATTGACCGCCTGTAGATTGACTGCTTGCAGATTAACCACCACAGAATTCTCTTCCAATGTCAAACACACATTGCCTCCAAGTGCATTGCCAATCTCACAAGCTCACAGCCTCCAATTGGAGCTGTAGGTTGACACAATCATGGTGCGGTGACAGGGAGGAACCTTCATGGCGTCAAAACCAAATGTGTGAGAATGAGCAGTTCTTGCTCCACCAGCAGGTTCGGACGTATGTAAGTGGATATGTCAGGATACTCAGCCATGAAGACTGACACACCGTGTGTGGATCAATAACATCTTGGCAACAGTAAGTGAGAACCCACACAAATTGCTTCAATCCATCAAGGAATGGTAAGAGTCCATTTGGGACCACACTAATTGCATCAATCTACCAAAGCTTGGGAAGAGTGCATGGGACCGAAGACTATAAAGAATTGATGAGTATAGGACTAAGAGCAAAGAATGATAGACATTGTATTTCACATAATGAGATGATATCTACATACTCCCCATTGCTGAGTCATTTTCTGTTAACTCTGAATCTCTGTATGCCTCTGTGAGTCCTGGCTTGCAATCCGGCCCCCACCGGCTTCCCCCTGTCATAATAAATGGTGGTGGTGGTGGTGGTGGTGGGGGTGGTGAGAAACAGATTTTTATGCCACAGAGACCTCCAAGTGCATCCCTCCGTTCTCCCAATCGGCATCTCCCTATACTACTTCCATTACACTGAAGTACTATCTGCATGTTGTTTGACCATATGTAATTTTCTACTCACCTAGATAGATAATACATGCCAATCTAGAATGATGCGAATCATGAAACTGTAACGAGGATGAATATGATGGATGATATGCCTTGTGGCAATGGAACCCTAAAATCGACTGCTGTAAGAATACAGCACCACTTATCCCACCGAGCTCAACAGAGGTCACAGCTGACCTTGAAGTCTTCTACAGATGTGTGCAAGATTTCTGTGCCCCCAAGATATGAGTATTTATACAGAGAATCCTGAATGAACTTCAACAACTACACATATTGTTAAGTATTGGGCCAGGTTGCACACAAGGGCTCCGGATTGGGATAGCAACAATACATCGGTTTGATTCCAGTCCAGTCCACACCTTGACCTGCTGCAGTGTGGTTAGCCAAACCCAGATCGGAACTTGCCAACCTGTGGGTATTGCCAGGGTTGGCCAGACCCATCAGTTCCAATGTCCTGTTCTGGCATTTATATCTTTCTATGTATAGTCCCATTCAGATATTCTACTACTGATCCCAAAACATTGACATTGGTATGTCATTGTCATTTTTCAATGTATTGGCCACCTCTAAAATCCAAAAGATGAGAAATACTTTCCCTGCCGCCTCCTGAAAATCTGCATCGACAGAGCATCAAGGATGATTGGTCTTGTAAGTCAGGTATTTCATCCATGACTTGGCCTTTGTTATCCGTAATGAAGGTATTGGCTGCCATAATTGGCAAAAACACAAGCTACAACTGGACTAATATCTCCTAAAAATGAGCGCCAACAGATTGTCAACGATTTTGTGTCTTGTCAGTCAGGTAATTACAGAGTGAAATGGTTGTGTTTACACATAGTCACAGTATTGACTGCCTTAATAGGCCAAAGATATAGCAACAAACTCCCTGCAGGATCATTACAATGACTGTCAACGTTGCATCAATGCTTTTTGGCATTGCATCAAAATAAATCAAAGCATGCTGTGGCCGTTACTGTCTATTGCCGTAGTTTTAACATGTTTTATAGGCTAAGATGCTCACAAATAGTGGTAGCAACGGGTCCGGGTAACCTGACAGCGGTCCCGGTTTGGACCACAAAAACGAGTCGGTTCGGTTCCAGACCCGGCCAAAAACCCAACCCGCTGACTCTTGGCAGGCCAAACCTTGACCTGTACCCGTCAACCTGCGGGTTTCGCCGGATTTGGCTAGACCTGTCGGTTCCAAGCTTCCGGTTCTGCATCAGGGGCTTCACATTTATGGTCGAATTCAGATATGCTACTGTTGATCATAAAATATTGACATTGGTACTGCACGGTTCATTTTCGACGTATTAGCCGCCTTGATGTGCAAAACAAGCATACTCACGCGCCCAATCACATCCTGGAAATGAGCGTCAACACAGCGTCAATGATCTTTGGTCTTGCATCTTCAGTAATATGAGTGGTGCTTGATCACAAGCATTCATAAGAAAAGATATGGCAGCCTCTATAGGCAGATATGTACGGTATATTCTAGCCACATCCTCTGGGACAGTAACAACTTATTTCATTTACAGAGCTACCACTAAGTATTCTTGAGCCTTTTAGCGTATAATAACAGTCAAAACAATGTATATAGACAATAACCTCCACATCGCGCTGTGATTAACCATGATGGAAGCCCAACAATCATTCACACTCTGTTGATGCTCATTCTGAAGATGGGGCAGGACGCATTTCACTTTCATTTTGGCCTACAAAGGAAGCCAATAATTAGTTTATGACATTGTGCAACCTGTCGCCCCGCAGATTACCCATGATACCTGACCATCAATCGTTGACGCTCTGTTGACGCTCATTTTCATGCTGGGGCAGGGAGTGTATTGCAATCTGTCTTGCCTATAAAGGCAGGCAAAAATTCCTTTATGACTGACTACAACCTATCGGAGGTGTGATTTCCCAGGACGCATGACCAAAAATCGTTGACGCTCCATTGACGCTCATTTTCATGATGGTGCAGGGAGGGTATTGCAGTCTGTTTTGCCTAGAAAGGCAGCCAAAAGTTTGTTTATGGCTGAGTACAACCTATCGGAGGTGTGATTTCCCAGGATGCATGACCAAACATTGTTGACGCACCATTGACGCACATTTTGCCATGGCTGTATCCACAATATGCAATTAATTAATTTGGCACAGTCCATCATACACATTGTTTTGGCTGTCTTTCTGGTGTTTTCATTTACTTTCTTCTTGATCACTACGTTGTTCTTTAATAATACATAGATATATATAATAATAATCTCCAAAATCCCGTGTCTTTCGGTCAATGATCGTCATCGGTTGCAGGATCGCTCAATCCGCTGCTTTTGTCTTCAAAATGAATGTTAGCCGCATTACCACACAACAGCTAGTGTACTAACCTTCATCAGTCAGCTTATCTGGATCGAAATTGATATCGTGTTGGGTATCCTCATCATCATCGAAGAATTCCGCACAGGGAAGAGCTGTATGCGAACACGTATATCCGGCAGGCAAATTGACGATTTCAGATGGTTGAGCTCCGGAAGTGTTTCCGGTTGGGGCGGGTGGCGTGCCAGGCGGAGGTGGAGTCGGATCTGGAGTCCGCTCTCTGCGTCGGGTGGGTGGAGGTGCACCTGTTCCTTTGCGTCTCCAGCGTGTCTGCAGATACTTTGCGGTGCCATTTTGGCATGGAAGGCAGCCGGACGTTTGGTTTTGACGAAGCATTGCCGGGTGTCTTTGTATCGCAGCCTTCACCTTGTTATGCCCAGGAAACTCAACACCCCACTTCTTCTCGACTCGGACCTTGGCCCGTGGTTTGTTAACGAGATATTTCGTTTGCTCTATTGCGGCGCGCAAAAAGCCTTCCTTGGCCATTTTGGCCATATTCAACACCAGGCGCATGTCGGACTGTTCCAGCTGTACCCAACCTCCTTGCCTTGCCATAGTTGCAGACATGTTGAAACCCTACAAGACATTAGTTGCTGCTTCTAATGATGAAATTCGGCTGTTACCTCTACCATATACGCTTCAGTAGCTTCCTGTAAGGTGATTAAAGCCTGTTTAAGCCACTCTCGGGGATGCATTTCAGGAAATTCATCTGCGAAAATCCCAGAGCTGACAACATCATGATGTTGGATCTTGCGGACTGTGCGGATAAATTCCTTTGTCGACCATGGAGGTTTCCCGTTACGGGCAGCGAGAAATTCATTACATAGCTCTCTGTGGGTACCTGCTTTACATTATACAGTTAATTCACCGCCGATAGCCTTGATATGGATACACTCACATACAACTGCATGCTGCTTCCTATTTTTCCTGCTTCCAGTCTTGCGGACAATTTTTAAATGTGCATGCTGGGTCATATGTTTGGTGGCTGCATTGGCAGCGTCGCGGTGAACTAACTTGTGTCTGTGCTCTGGTTGTGCGCCAAGAATTTGGGGTATTTGATGTAGCGCCCGCCAATCTGCCAGTATTCGATCCGCTCCCACCTCACGTAGGTGGTTTTGTATCCATGATGTGCTTGTGTGGAATAGGACAGAAAGATGATAATGAGAGGAAGTGGGAAGCCCTGAGGACTATATAGTTAGCTTCATGTCAGAATGGAATAAGTAGCAGCCAACATGATCGTTATGCTCAAG